>OFLW01000012.1_pt1 | contig 207446 bp, 212 predicted proteins | sample 1541061 | NCBI WGS metagenome assembly OFLW01 (sample SAMEA4413045, study PRJEB24355) | metagenome | biome: human; feature: gut; material: faeces | place: United Kingdom | collected 2010
GCCTTCGTACCGATGGCGGCGGTGTTCCCGGCGCTGGAGCCGCGGCACAAGGGGGCGGCGATTTCGGTGTATAACCTGTCAGCCGGTCTGTCAAACTTCCTTGCGCCGGCGATTGCCGTGGTGCTGCTGCCCTGGTTCAGCACGCTCGGCGTGGTCATTGCCTACACGGCGCTGTATGTCGTGGCCTTCATCCTGTGTCCGTTTATTCGGGTTGAACAGCCTGGGTTTGTTCGTCAGGAAACCTGTAAGGGTGAAACGGTCGGAATTTCGTAATTTATTCAGGCCTGACGGCAGCGTCGGGCCATTCACGGAGACGTATGATGGATGTTAAGGCGGTAATTTTTGACATGGATGGCGTCATCATTGACTCCGAAGGCCTGTGGCGTCAGGCGCAGAAAGCAGCTCTGGCAGGCTGGCGTGCTGAGGTCAGCGACGAAGAGTGTGAGTCACTGACGAAAGGCAAGCGGCTGGATGAGATTGCCCGGACCTGGTGTGAATACTGTAAACTTGAGGCCGATCCTGTAATGATTGAAGCGGCCATTCGTCTGCGCATCATCGAACTGATTGGCCGGGAAGGCAAAGCGATAGAAGGCATCTACGACGTGATGTCGTATTTTCGTGAGGCAGGTTACCGGATTGCACTTGCCACCTCTTCGTCGCATGAAATCGTGCATGCGGTGCTTAAGAAACTCAGGATGGGTCACTATTTTGAGGTCATTTGCAGCGCCGACGATGAACGCTACGGAAAACCGCACCCTGCCGTCTATCTCTCGGCGCTGCGAAAATTAGGCCTGACGGCCTCGCAGTGCATAGTGATTGAGGACAGCCAGAGCGGCTACCGTGCCGCCCTTAGTGCGGGGCTCAAAACCCTCATCGTCTCGCCAGCGTGCCATCATGCCAGCTTTAACAATGCCAGTGGCCGGTATGCGTCTATGCATGCGCTGCTGGAAACGCTTGCCGTTCCAGCCCCGGAAGCGGGTTAGTTGACTGATTTGTAAGCGCAGAAGTTTCCGCGGGTTGTTGCCGGTCAGCATATTCCTGCTTCTGCGCTTACCTTCAAATAACGTCTCCCGATCAACCTCACATTTCCCCGCGCTTTTGTGAAAATTGTCACGTCCGACCGTGCATATGCCCAAAAAATAGCCTCTCCTTAACGCGTTTTGTCCGAGGACGTGCTGATTTTTTATGCTTAAATTACATACTGAAACGCATTTTTAAAATCATAAAACCCCTTTGTCATTTTCTGCTTCTGGGCTTATCGCCGGACTTAAGGACCGATAATGAAAATTGAATCTGTAGACGTCACCGTTTTTCAGTACCCGACGCGTCGGGTCTCTGACGCCGCGGGGCATTCGCATCCTGGGCCGGAGAGCATGGCCAAAATGGCAATGCTGACCATCACGGCAGAAGAGGGCACCCGCGGATATTCGTTCGCGCCGCCGGAAGTGGTGCGCCCCTTTGTGGTCAATACCTTCTTTCGCAAAGTGCTGGTGGGGCAGGACGCATTCAACCGGGAACGCATCTGGCAGGATCTGGCGCACTGGCAGCGGGGAAGCGCGCATCAGCTGACCGAGCGTGCGCTGGGCTTCGTTGAACAGGCGCTGTGGGATCTGATTGGCCGTAAGCTCAACCTGCCGGTCTGGAAACTGCTTGGAGGCTATCGCGATAAGGTGCCGGCCTATGGCAGCACCATGTGCGGCGACGATCTGCCGGGCGGATTATCCACGCCGGAGGAGTACGCCAGCTTTGCCGAAAAGCTGGTGGCGCGCGGTTACAAGGCCATCAAGCTGCACACCTGGATGCCGCCGGTCTCTTTCGCCCCCAATCCAAAGATGGACGTCAAAGCCTGTGCCGCCGTGCGTGAAGCGGTTGGCCCGGACATTGACCTGATGATTGACGGCTACCACTGGTACAGCCGTACCGAGGCGCTGTACATCGGCAAAGCGCTGGAAAAGCTTGACTTCGCCTGGTTTGAAGAGCCGATGGAGGAGGAGAGCATGGCCTCCTACGCGTGGCTGGCGGAGAACCTCTCGATTCCGGTTATCGGGCCGGAAAGCCTGGGCGGAAAGCACCACAGCCGTGCTGACTGGATCAAAGCCGGGGCCTGCGACATCCTGCGCGCAGGGTCGAACGGCGTGGGCGGCATTTCCCCAACGCTGAAGGTGGCGAACCTGGCGGAATCTTTTGGCATGGACTGCGAAATACACGGCAACGGCGCGGCCAGCCTGGCGGTGATTGGCGCCATCAAAAACTGCCGCTGGTACGAGCGCGGCCTGCTGCACCCGTTCCTCGACTACGACCAACCGGCGGCGTACCTCAACAGCCTGGTGGACCCGATGGACGAACACGGCATGGTCAGTCTGCCGACCCGCCCGGGACTGGGCGAAGACATTAATTTTGCATATATCGAAGCCAATACCGTCAGCCACGACTGACAGATAAAAACGTACCCTACAGGCGATATATACATGAAACGATCTCCCTTAGCCGGGGCGTGCTTGCTCGCGCTCTCGCTGATGATGGGGAGCGGTGCGGCGTACGCGAAAACGCCGCCCGACCAGCTCATCATCGGCATGAACATGAATAACCTGCTGACCCTCGATCCGGCGGCAATGACCGGTAACGAAGTGGTCGGCATTGTGGTCAATCTCTACGACTCGCTGGTGGAGCTGGACCCGAACGCGCTCACCAACGTCAGGCCCGCGCTGGCGACGTCCTGGGATATTTCGCCGGACCGTAAAACCCTGACCTTTCACCTGCGTGACGACGTTAAATTCCACTCTGGCAACCCGCTCACGGCGGAGGATGTGGTCTGGTCGATGCGCCGTCTGCTGCACCTCAACCTTGCCCAGGCCTCGGTGTGGAAGTCGTATGGATTTTCTAAGCAAAACATCGACAGCCAAATCAGCGCCCCCGATGCCTACACGGTGCAAATTGTTCTGCCTAAGCCTAACGATCCGCAGCTGGTGATCTACTCCCTCGGCGCGCTCGGCAACCTCGGCGTGCTCGACAGCAAAACGGTGCAGCAGCACGCGGTGAATAACGACTGGGGCAACCGCTGGCTTACCACCAACGAAGCGGGTTCCGGCCCGTTTATGCTGGAAACCTGGCAGGCGAAGGATGTGCTGCGCATGCAGCGCAACCCGCAATACTGGCGGGAAGAACCCAAAATGAGCCGGGTGGTGCTGCGTCATTTCCAGGAGTCACAAACCCTGCGCCTGATGATTGAGAAAGGCGACCTCGACGTTGCCAACAACATGGCGGTGGCGGACATTAACGCCCTGCGCAAAGACCCGCAGCTCACCGTCGAAGCCGTGCAGAAAGGCACGGTCTACTACGTGGCGATGAGCATGAAAGAGGCCCATTTCGCTAACCCGAAGGTGCGCGAAGCGGTGCGCTATCTGATTGACTATCAGGGCATCAACAGCGCGCTGATGCCGGGCTACGGCGTGCTGCACCAGCGCCCGATCAAGGCGGGTATGCCGTCCACGCTGCCGGACCCGGGCTATAGGCTCGATATCCCGCGCGCCAGAAAGCTGCTGGCGGAGGCGGGCTACCCGGACGGGTTTGACACCACCCTGCGGGTGCTGGCGGATCAGCCGTTCCTCAATATCGCCATCGCCGTGCAGTCGACGCTGATGCAGGCGGGCATCAACGCCAAAATCATCACCGGCACCGGGAACCAGATTTACGGCGCAATGCGCGAGCGCAAGTTCGACATGCTGGTGGGGCGCGGCGGTAGCGGCGTCGAACCCCATCCGCACTCCAGCCTGCGGGCGTTGGTCTATAACCCGGACAACAGCGATGAAGCCCGTCTGACCAACTTCCAGGGCTGGCGTACCAGCTTCTACGACAAGCCGCTCAACGAAATGATCGACAAGGCCCTGCTGGAGCGCGATCCGGAAAAACAGTTCGCCGACTACCAGCAGATCCAGGTCCGCTACGACGCGCTGATCCCGGCGATGATCCCCCTGTCACAGATGGTCGATTCGGTGGTGGTGCGTAACGAGGTGAAGAACTTCCAGTCGCACCCGTCGGCCACCACCTTCCTGCGTGAGGTCTACAAAACCGGAGGTGACAAATGAGTGTGGCAATTCTCGCGCCCGGCTCACGGACCCGGCGCTTCTCAAAGCGGTTAACGCAGGTGGTGGTGACGCTGTTCGGCCTTCTGCTGCTGACCTTTTTCATCGGCCGCGTAATGCCCGTTGATCCGGTGCTGGCGATTGTCGGACCGGATGCCGACCACAGCACCTATCAGCAGGTCTATCACCAGCTGGGATTCGACCGGTCGCTGCTGGCTCAGTTCGGTATTTACCTCAATAACCTGCTGCACGGCGATCTGGGCAATGCCCTGCTGACGGGTAAACCGGTGACTGCCGATATTCTGCGCGTCTTCCCGGCGACGCTCGAGCTGGCGACGATGGCGATTATCGTCGGTGCGGGTCTGGGCATTCCGCTGGGCGTACTGGCGGCGGCGCGGCGCAACAGCGTTTCCGACTACGTGGTGCGCATCATCAGTCTGGCGGGTTATTCCACGCCGATTTTCTGGGTCGGGATGATGGGGCTGCTGCTGTTCTACGCCTGGCTTGGCTGGGTGGGGGGCGCGGGGCGTGTGGATCTCGGACTGGAGGGGGTAGTCCCACGCCGCACCGGACTGATGACGGTGGATGCGCTGCTGGCCGGGAACGGCGCGGTGTTCTGGAACGCCATTAACCATCTGGTTTTGCCCGCGTCGCTGCTTGGCTTCCACTCGCTGGCCTATATCAGCCGCATGACCCGCAGCTTCATGCTGGCGCAGCTGTCGCAGGAGTTCATTATCACTGCCCGGGTGAAGGGCTTAACTGAACGTCAGGTGATCTGGAATCACGCGTTTCGCAACATTCTCGTGCAGCTCCTGACGGTAGTGGCGCTGGCCTACGGCTCGCTGCTGGAGGGGGCGGTGCTGATTGAAACCGTCTTCTCCTGGCCGGGCTTCGGTTCGTATCTCACCGGCAGCCTGCTGCTCGGGGATATGAACGCGGTCATGGGCTGCGTGCTGCTGGTGGGGGTCATCTTCGTGATGCTGAACCTGCTCTCCGACATGCTGTATCAACTCTTTGACCCGAGGACGAAATCATGACCGTTTCTCTGGATTCGCCGCTGGGGACCGGGCCATCCGAACGCCGCCAGCGTATCAGACGCACGCTGGGCCGCGCCGCGGGCTTCGTCGGCAAGATGGCGCGCAATCCGCTCACCGCCATCGGCGGCGGGATTATCCTGCTGCTGCTGATTGTGGCGGCGTTTGCCCCGCTGATCGCGCCGTACAACCCGCTGGTGCAGGACCTCAATAACGCGCTGGTCGCCCCGAACGCACTGCACTGGTTCGGCACCGACGAGTTTGGCCGGGACATCTTCAGCCGGCTGGTGTACGGCGCGCGCATCACGCTCTACATCGTGCTGCTGGTCTCCGTGACCGTTGGCCCGCTGGGGCTGCTGCTGGGCGTGACCGCAGGCTACTTCGGCGGCAGGGTGGACGCGGTGCTGATGCGCGTCACCGATATCTTTATCTCCTTCCCGAGCCTGGTGCTGGCGCTGGCGTTTGTCGCGGCGCTCGGGCCGGGGCTGGAGCACGTGGTGATTGCGATTACGCTCACCGCCTGGCCGCCGATTGCCCGTCTGGCGCGCGCCGAAACTCTCTCTCTGCGCCAGGCCGATTTTATCTCCGCCGTGCGGCTTCAGGGTGCTTCCCCGGTGCGCGTACTGTGGCGTCACATCGTCCCGCTGTGCCTGCCGTCAGTGATTATCCGCATCACCATGAACATGGCGGGGATCATTCTCACCGCCGCCGGGCTGGGCTTTCTTGGCCTTGGCGCACAGCCGCCGGAGCCGGAGTGGGGAGCGATGATCTCCAGCGGTCGTACCTACATGATGGAGTGCTGGTGGGTGGTGACTATTCCGGGGCTGGCGATCCTGATCAACAGTCTGGCGTTCAACTTCTTAGGAGATGGCCTGCGTGACATCCTCGATCCTCGTAGCGAATAACCCGATGCTCGACGTGCGCGATCTCCACGTCGATTTTATCAACGGCGACGCGGTCACCCACGCGGTGCGCGGCGTCTCTTTCCAGCTCGGACGCGAAAAGCTGGCGATTGTCGGTGAATCCGGTTCCGGTAAATCCACCGTCGGGCGGGCGCTGCTACGCCTGCATCCGGCCAAAGCGCAGATCCGCGCCGCGCGGATGCAGTTTGGCGATGTCGATTTACAGGCCGTCAGCGAGGCGCAGATGCGCGGCATTCGCGGCAAGCGCATCTCGATGATCATGCAGGACCCGAAATACTCCCTTAACCCGGTGGTGTGCGTGGGCGACCAAATTGCCGAAGCCTGGCTGACCCATCATCCGGGGCGCAAGGCGGAAGCCAAAGCCAGAGTGCTGGAGATGCTCGACGTGGTGCGCATTCGCCAGCCGGAGCGGGTGTATCACCTCTGTCCGCACGAGATTTCCGGCGGGCAGGGGCAACGCATCATGATCGCCATGATGCTGATCGCCGACCCGGAGCTGGTCATTGCCGACGAGCCGACTTCGGCGCTGGACGTGTCGGTGCGCTTGCAGGTGCTGGGGTTACTGGATGACCTGGTGCAGTCCCGCGGTCTGGGGCTGATCTTTATCAGCCACGACATCAACCTGGTGCGCAGCTTCTGCGACCGGGTGCTGGTGATGTACGCCGGACGGGTGGTGGAGTCGATTGCCGCGAAGGATCTGCACAACGCCAGGCATCCCTACACCCAGGGGCTCATCAGCGCGCTACCGGAAATCAACCATCGCCGACCGACGCTGCCGGTATTACAGCGTCAGGCCAGCTGGCTCACCGAGTAAGGAGCAGAGATGATCGAGATACAACACCTTAACCTGACGTTTGGCGAGGGCGAGAAGCGTAATCAGGTGCTGGACGATGTGAATATCAGCGTGAGGGACGGCGAGATTTACGGCCTGGTGGGGGAGTCCGGTTCGGGCAAAACCACGGTGCTGAAATGCCTTGCCGGGCTGTTTACCCACTGGGAGGGCGAGCTGGCGATTAACGGCAAGCGGCTGGAAAAACGTATCAGCCAGGAACGCTGCCGCCGGGTGCAGATGGTATTTCAGGATCCGTACGGCTCTTTGCATCCGCGTCACACCATCGGCGATATTCTGGAAGAGCCGCTGCACATTCACCGCATAAAAGATCGGGAGCGGCGCGTTCACGCCCTGCTGGATAAAGTTGGGCTTAGCCGGGCGTTTCGCGATCGCTATCCGCACCAGCTTTCCGGCGGGCAGCGCCAGCGCGTGGCGATTGCCAGGGCGCTGATTCTGGAGCCGCAGGTGCTGCTGCTGGATGAACCTACCTCGGCGCTGGACGTCTCGGTGCAGGCGGAAATCCTCAACCTGCTGGCGGAACTTCAGCGTGAGTCGAACCTGACCTACCTGATGGTGACCCACGATCTGGGCGTGATTGCCCATCTGTGTCAGAAGGTGGCGGTAATGCAGTATGGCAAAATCCTTGAAAGCCTGACGGTGGACGAACTGGTCGCCGGGCAGGCCAAAACCGACTATACGCGGATGCTGGTCAATGCCTCACAGCAGTATTCCCGCGAGATGGCGCGGGAGGTGGCGGTGTATTAGGTAGCCGGGTGGCGACTACGCGATCGGTCCTGTAGGCCGGGTAAGGCGTAGCCGCCACCCGGCAAACCATCAGCGCAAGAGCTGACAATCCGGCGGTAATCGGCACTGCAATGCGCCCGGAACAACTTCGATGCGGAATTTCTCTCCGCTCAGCGGTTCGCCATCAAGGTTAAAGGTCATGCCGTGTGGGGCGATCACTTCAAACCACGCGGATTTCCCGGCGATAATATTGGGGCTCTCCTCTGGCTGCGTCAGCGTCGTAAACAGCGCGGGCAGCAGCCCGTCGCCAGTAAAAATGCGCAGCTGTAGCTGACCATCATTAATCAGGGCTTCCGGGCAAAGCAGCTGTCCGCCGCCTGCCTGACGTCCGTTGCCGATACCAATCACCAGCGCGTCGCCCTGCCAGTGGAAGTTCTCACCGTGGATTTCACAGCTGTCGGGCTTGAGGGTGTCCATGCGCATCAGGCCGTGAATGAGGTACGAGACGCCGCCCAGCGCGGCTTTCAGCTTCTCCGGCGTTTCGCTGGTGATCCGCGTGCCGAAACCGCCCGTTGCCATGTTGATAAAACAGGTTCTTTCATTCACCTGCGCGATGTCGACGGCGGTCGCTTTCCCGAGGATAGCCAGTTGCAGTGCTTTGCCTAAATCCTCAGGTATGCCGGCGCTGGTGGCAAAATCATTGGCGGTACCGAGCGGTAAAATGCCCATCACCGGGCGATGTGCTGTGTTGAGGTCAATAAGCGCACCAGCGATCTCGTTGATTGTTCCGTCGCCGCCGCCTGAAATGATGGTCTCAGCACCTAACCTGATGCCTTCGTCGATATAGCGTGCCGCATCGCCTTTTTCAAAGGTCACCCGCACGTGAATGCGCGCGCCATCTTCACGCAATTCGGTGATCGCCTGGCGCAACAGATCGTTGCCTGCACTTTTGCCATTGAGAATTAATAAACTGTCTGGATAGGATGCCATCCGGGTTGCTCCCTTTTTTAACTATAGAAAGAGTGTATCCCAGAGAAGGAAAAAGCGGGTAAGAACAGGATGAAAGGCAAAAAATAAGCCCGCGTAAGGGAGATTACGCAGGCTAAGGAGGTGGTTCCTGGTACAGCTAGCATTTATGGGTTATGTTTTTCAGCGGGGGGATAATACCCGTATTGAACGAAGCGGTATGTGATCCGATTCTAAGAATTATCCCAGCGTGAAAAAATCCCGTTGATTGACTATTTGCCGTGTGGATTTCGGGTATTTTCACCTTCAAAATTACGCATCAGCAGTGCAAACTCCAGCTCTACCTCTTCAGGAACCGGCAGCCAGACCACATGGCCGTCGCCAGGAGCGACCTCTATCGCCTCACCTTTTTTGTTTTCCAGGTGCTCGAGGCGGAAGTTCATGTTGCCCTGAGGCGTCATCAGCTCCAGGCTGTCGCCTTTAGTGAATTTGTTTTTTACGGCGACGGCGGCCAGCGGACCTTTACGTTCGCCGGTGAAGTCGCCTACAAACTGCTGGCGTTCGGAAATCGAGTAGCCATGCTCGTAGTTCTGGTAGTCGTCGTGGGTGTGACGACGCAGGAAACCTTCGGTATAGCCGCGATGCGCCAGACCTTCCAGCGTTTCCAGCAGGCTGGTGTCGAACGGTTTACCGGCGGCGGCATCGTCGATGGCTTTGCGATACACCTGTGCGGTACGGGCGCAGTAGTAGTAAGACTTGGTGCGGCCTTCGATTTTCAGGGAGTGTACGCCCATCTGGGTTAAACGCTCGACGTGTGCGATGGCGCGCAGATCTTTGGAGTTCATGATGTAGGTGCCATGCTCGTCTTCGAAGGCGGTCATGTATTCGCCCGGACGTTTGGCTTCTTCGATCATAAACACGCTGTCGGTAGGCGCGCCGATACCCAGCGTTGGCTCAACGTTGGTGACCGGGATCGGCTCGTGTTTGTGCACGATATTGCCGATGTCATCTTCTTTGCCTTCCTGAACGTTATATTCCCAGCGGCAGGCGTTGGTGCAGGTGCCCTGGTTCGGGTCACGCTTGTTGATGTAGCCAGAGAGCAGGCAGCGGCCGGAGTAGGCCATGCACAGCGCGCCGTGAACGAAGATTTCGATCTCCATATCCGGCACCTGGGTGCGGATCTCTTCGATCTCTTCGAGGGACAGCTCGCGGGACAGAATGACGCGGGTCAGCCCCATCTGTTTCCAGAATTTCACCGTTGCCCAGTTGACGGCGTTAGCCTGCACCGAGAGGTGAATGTCCATCTCCGGGAAGTTCTCCCGAACCAGCATGATTAAACCCGGGTCCGACATGATCAGCGCGTCCGGCCCCATCTCCACGACCGGCTTCAGGTCGCGAATGAACGTTTTCAGCTTGGCGTTGTGCGGCGCGATGTTCACCACCACGTAGAATTTTTTGCCCAGGGCATGCGCTTCATTGATGCCGAGCTGAAGATTCTCGTGGTTGAATTCGTTGTTACGCACGCGCAGCGAGTAGCGCGGCTGGCCCGCGTAAACGGCGTCGGCACCATAGGCGAAAGCGTAACGCATATTTTGCAGCGTTCCCGCCGGGGAAAGGAGTTCCGGTTTAAACATGTTTGTTCTCGTTCTGATGACAGGTCAGATCCGCGTGCACCTGGTGCAGCGGTAAGGGGAGATCCCCCACTTTAAGGGCGGGCATTGTAGCGCTGCGGGGCGGGGAGGTAAAGCGCCTCACCCCTTTCAGATGACATAATACTTCGTATCTTTAAACCATTAGCGATATGACATACAAACACAAATATATTAAAGCAAGTAGAATAATACCGGCGATAAGAATGAAACCAATGGCATTCATCGTAGCCGTTCCAGAATACTTGACTGTCCAGATGGCAACTGTTCGAATGTTATGCAGTATTTTTGTGATCATATAGCTGATGAAAACAATAAGCAGCGTCAATTGCGTAAACATGGAAAGGTAAAACATGATAGCCTGCGGAATGAAGTAGTTAGATATTGCCCCTTTTGAGGTAAAGATAATCATGGTTTCGTTATCGATGAAATCCAGTGAAGACCGTATCACTTCCAGCGGGTTCCATGTCATTACAGGTCTGTCTTCAAAATACAGGCCTTGCTGGATATAGAGGTCCTCAATCGAAGCATTTTTAAGATGGGTGACGATAAGTGTAAATGAGAGCATAACGCCCAGAACAATTGAAGAAAAATAAACGATCGATTTTACAGACGAAAACCCTTTCGATAGACCTGCGTTAATGTAAGCTCTGATAAGATAAATTGACATCACATCAAGCAGTAAAGAGTACCAAAAGCCAAAATGAATAAAGTCATGTAATGCAACTTTAATGGTCAATGGCAGATGTTGAGGAATGATGTGCTCAGGATTTCTAAAAGTCAGCACCCAGAGATACCAAACTACAAATAAGATACTGGAATATAAAATCAATAAAAACGGTATGGTAATTAATTGCCTTTTTGAGAATGCATGATTACCGAATGCCAGGAAAAAAGCGCTTACCCATTGCTCGGAAAACTTGGTTATTCTGTTTTTTTTAGGTATGAGGAGTTCTATTTTTTGTATTGCTTTTGTTTTCATTTTTTTATTATAAGCAAATAACCCCAAGAAAAGGCTGGCAACGCTTATAGCTGTGGTGATGATAATGAATAAATTACCAATAACATTTTGCAATTCTTGAAGCCGTAATATTGTGATTTATTTCGTTTTTAACATCAAACATTACAATTTGCAATTGTCAAATCAGGTAGGGGTGTTGTTAGAAAGTGAATGTTATGAAGAACGATGATTACCTGGGCAGGTAATCATCGTTAAAGCAAATATTAAGCAATCCTGCACGCATCCGCTTCCCAGCGATAACCCACGCCGTACACCGCGCGAATAAACGACTGGTCGGCGTCCAGTGCCTCCAGCTTGCGGCGCAGGTTTTTGATGTGACTGTCGATGGTGCGGTCGGTCACTACGCGGTAATCGTCATACAGATGGTTGAGCAACTGTTCGCGGGAAAACACTTTTCCCGGCTCGTGGGAGAGCGTTTTCAGCAGGCGGAACTCCGCTGGGGTAAGATCCAATAGTTTGCTGCGCCAGCTCGCCTGGAAGCGGCTTTCGTCGACGATCAGCGGGCTTTGCGCATCCAGCACCTGCAATTCACGCTGTGGCTTACAGCGGCGGAGGATGGTTTTCACCCGAGCGACCACCTCCCGCGGGCTGTAAGGCTTGCAGATGTAATCGTCGGCGCCGATTTCGAGCCCCAGCAGACGGTCGATCTCTTCGATTTTGGCCGTCACCATCACGATGGGCACATCGGAGAAACGACGAATTTCCCGGCACAGAGTCAGGCCGTCGGTACCCGGCAGCATCAGATCCAGCAGGATCAGATCCGGCGGCGTCTGGCGCACGTAGTGCAGCACCTGGTCACCGTGGCTGATAAGCGTTGGCGCGTAACTTGCGGCACGCAAATAGTCGATCAGCAGTTGCCCAAGTTTAGGCTCGTCTTCCACGATCAAAATACGCGGTGTGTTGTCGTCAATCGGTAACTCGGTCATGCTTCCCTCGATAAATCCCGTTCCAGAGGTAACTCTACTGTAATGCTAACCCCGCCAAAAGGCGAATGGGCGGCGCGGATGGTGCCGCCGTGGGCCTCAACAATGTTAACGCAAATCGCCAGCCCAAGGCCGGAACCGCCGCTGGCGCGGTTGCGTGAACCTTCGGTGCGATAGAAGCGCTCGAACAGTTTTTCCAGCTGCGCATCTTTCACGCCAGGGGCGGAGTCCGCAAAGGTCAGGGCAAAGCGCCCGTTTTCCTGCCTGCCGGAGATATGCAGCGCGCCGCCGCCGTCGGTGTAGCGGAGGCTGTTCTCCAGCAGATTATTGAACAGCTGCATCAGGCGATCTCTGTCGCCAAATACCACCGCGCTGTCCGGCAGCGAGAGGTTGATTTTCAGGTCACGGCTGGCGAAGCGTTCGCGGAATGCGCCGGTCACGACTTCAAGGATATTGATCACGTCGACTGGGGCTTTCTGGTAGGCCAGGGCGCCTTCGTCGGACATGGAAAGCTGATGCAGATCGTCCACCAGCTTGGTCAGCGTGCCGACTTCCGCCTGAAGCGAGGCCACGGACTCGGGGGTGAACTGCCGCACGCCGTCCTGAATCGCCTCCAGCTCGCCGCGCAGCACCGCCAGCGGGGTGCGCAGCTCGTGCGAAATGTCGGCCATAAAGTCGCGGCGCATCTGCTGGTTTTTTTCCAGCGTGCTGGCGAGCTGGTTGAAGTCCTGCGCCAGCTTGCCCAGTTCATCCTGGCTGCGGGTGTCCACGCGGGTCGAGAAATCACCCGCCGCCAGCTTGTGCGTGCCTTCCACCAGGCGCTTAACCGGCGCCAGCAGGCCGCGCGCCAGCGGGAAGGTGGCGAGCGCCGCAAGCAGGGTAGAAAGCGCGACAATCAGCCAGCTGGTCTGACGCTGCTGGCGGTCAAAGTTGATGTCGGTGTTGCGCGTCAGCCGCTCGACCGGCGAGGCGATAACCCAGCCCACCGTGGCGCCGTTAGAGGTAATGGCGCGCTTTGTGCCGTCCGGCGGTACCGGAGAGCGTGGTCCAACGAGCACGCGCATCTCCTGATCTATCACCCAGAACTGGGTGCGCCAGCCGTGCGGCGGCATGCCCGGCCCCGGGCGGTCGTCGTCATTATCGTGCTCCAGCGAGCGCAGGATTTGAAACACAAAGCGATCGTTATTGCGCAGAAAACGCCAGTTACCGTGCAGGCTATACTGTTCGCCCAGCGCGTCGCTTAAGCCCTGTAGTCGCTGTTCGTTACCGTGCTTAATGTAGTCAATAAAGCCGCGCTCAAAGCTGACCCGCACCGCCCAGTGCATGGTAATCAGCAGAACGATACAGGTGGCGAAAATCGCCACAAAAAGCTTACCGGTGATCCCCGGACGCCAGAATTTCATGGTGCACTCCTTTTGCCGCGTCGGATCACGACGTTTTTGGTCGTGTCATTCGGTACTCTGGCAAAGATAAAAGCGGGCAGGGCGATAATTACCGCCATGCTGAGGTAAGTGTATAAAAAGACCTGATGCGCGACGGGGGTGTCGGCGCTGAGATGGTGCTGCCCGTACATGCCGAGCAGCAATCCGGCGACCGTGACCCCCACGCTCATGGAGAGCTGCATGATCATCGACAGCAGGCTGTTACCGCTGCTCGCCAGCTCGTCCGGCAGATCTTTCAGCGTCAGGGTGTTCATCGACGAGAAGCGCATGGAGTTGATGATCCCTTGGCAGAACAGCACCAGCGGCAGGATGTAGTACCAGCCCAGCAGCGCCACGGCCATAAACAGCAGGCAAACCAACGCCAGCCCGATCGTGGCGGCCACCAGCACCCGGCGATAGCCAAAGCGGTTCACCACCTGCACCACAATACGCTTCATCCCCATGCTGCCGAGCACCATCGGGATCATCATCAGCCCGGCGTGGAACGGCGAGAAGCCCATCCCAATCTGTAAAAATACCGGCGTCATAAACGGCAACATGCCGCTGCCGATGCGTCCGGCAAAGCTGCCGAACAGACCAAGACGGTAGGTGGGATTCCTGAACAGATTCAGGCTGAACAGCGCGTTAGCGTTGCCTCTGGCATGCCACAGATACCAGAGAATCGCGGTGATCCCCAGCGCCACCAGCAGGGCGAGCGACAGGGAGGATATCCCCAGCCCTTTTTGCCCGTCGAGGGCCAGGGTGAGCATCGCCATGCCAGCCGCCAGCAGGATGAAGCCAAAAAAATCAAAGCGCCGGGTCTGCATTTTATAGTTCGGCATCAGCGTCAGGGTGGCAATCGCGCCGATAATACCGACCGGCAGGTTGATCAGGAAGATCCAGTGCCAGGAGGCGTACTCCACCAGAATACCGCCTAGCGCCGGGCCAAGCAGCGGGCCGACCTGACCGGGCAGGGTGACGAAGGTCATCGCCGCCATATACTGCGCGCGCGGAACAATTTTCATCACCGTTAACCGCCCGACGGGCACCATCATCGCGCCCCCGACGCCCTGTAGCACGCGCGCCATCACCAGCTGGTCGAGGGTATTGGCCTGGGCGCAAAACAGCGACCCGGTGGTAAACAGCACAATGGCGGTGAAGAAGATATTTCTCACACCGACTTTATCCGCCAGCCAGCCGCTGGCGGGCAGCATCACGGCGACCGTCAGCACGTAGGCGACAATCACCATATGCATGTGCAGCGGGCTCTCCCCCAGGCTTTTCGCCATCGAGGGAAGGGCGGTGTTCACGATGGTCGTGTCCAGCGACTGCATAAAGAAGCCGAACGCGACGATCCACAATTGCCAGCGAACGTTACTGGGTAGGTCGGTCATTTACTCGGTCACCGTGGTTCTCTTTTTACGCGAAAAACGCAGCCGCAGTCGGTCAAAGAACAGATAGACTACCGGCGTGGTGTAGAGCGTCAGCAGCTGGCTCATCACCAGGCCGCCGACAATCGTGATCCCCAGCGGCTGGCGCAGTTCAGAGCCGTCACCGCCGGATATAACCAGCGGTAGCGCACCGAACAGCGCGGCCAGCGTGGTCATCATGATCGGGCGAAAACGCAGCAGACAGGCCTGGAATATCGCCTCGTCCGGCGTCAGGTTGCCGTTACGCTGGGCGTCCAGGGCAAAGTCGACCATCATAATCGCGTTTTTCTTCACAATACCTATTAATAGCATGATCCCGATGAGCGCGATTAGGCTGAACGGGGCACCGAACAGCTCCAGCGCCAGCAGCGCCCCCACGCCCGCAGAGGGAAGCGTGGAGAGAATGGTCAACGGGTGCACATAGCTTTCGTACAGCACGCCCAGCACGATATAAACCGTGGCAATAGCCGCCAGGATCAAAATGACCTGCGAGTTCATGGTGTCCTGGAACACCTGCGCCGTACCGGCAAAGCTGCCGCGCACGGAGGAGGGCACCCCGAGCTGGGTCATGGCGCGGTTGATGGCGTCGCTGGCCTCAGACAGCGACGAGCCGGTTGGCAGGTTAAACGACACGGTCGAGGCGGCGGAAAGCCCCTGGTGGTTCACCGACAGCGGCGCGTTCGACGGCTGCCAGCTGGCGAAGTACGACAGCGGGATCGCCTTGCCGTCATTATTGATCACAAACATCTTGTCCAGCGCGCTGATGTCCTGGGTGTAGCGCGGATCAACTTCCATCACCACCTTGTACTGGTTCATCGGCTGATAGATGGTGGAAACTTCACGCTGCCCGAAGGCGTTGTTAAGCAGGCTGTTGGCCGCTTCAACGTTAATGCCCAGGCGGGACATGGTTTCGCGATCGTAGGTGAGCGCCATCTCCGCGCCGTTATTCTGGCTGTCGGAGTTCACGTCCGCCAGCTGCGGCAGCGCGGCCAGCGCTTTACGGATCTTCGGCTCCCACTCGCGCAGGGCGGCTAAGTCATCTGAGAGCAGGGTATACTGATAGCTGGCGTTAGCCTGTCGTCCGCCGACGCGGATATCCTGAACGGCCATCAAAAACAGATTTGCCCCCGGCTCTTTGGCAAGCTTCAGCCGCAGGCGGTCAATGATCTGCTGCGCCGTTTCGTGACGTACACCGCGTGGCTTAAGGGTAATAAACATCATCCCGCTGTTAACGCGCGAGCCGCCGGTAAAGCCGGTGACGTTATCCACGGCCGGATCTTCCCGGATGATTTTCATAAAGTCTTGCAGTTTGCCCCGCATCGCCTGGAACGAAATACTCTGGTCCGCCTGAATACCGCCCATCAGCACGCCGGTATCCTGCTCCGGGAAGAAGGTTTTCGGGATGGTGATATACATCCAGACGTTGAGCACAATGGTGCCGATAAGCACCAGCCCGACCATCCGCGTGTGGTTCAGCACCCATTTCAGCGATTTGCCATAGCCTGACTGCATCGCCATCAGGACGCGGCCAAAGCCTTTCCTGCGCGGCTGCGAGTGCGGTTGGCTGCGCTTTAGCATCCAGCCGCACATCATCGGGGTCAGCGTCAGCGAAATCACCAGGGAGATACCGATGGCGACGGAAAGCGTGACGGCAAATTCGCGCAGCAGTCGCCCCGGCAGGCCGCCCATCAGCAGCAGCGGCAGGAACACCGCCACCAGCGACAGGCTCATGGACAGGACCGTGAAGCCCACTTCGCGCGTCCCCTGAAGCGCCGCCTGGAGCGGCTTCATGCCCGCTTCCAGATGGCGCGAGATATTCTCCAGCACCACGATGGCGTCATCCACTACAAACCCGGTGGCAATCGTCAGCGCCATCAGCGACAGGTTGTTAAGACTAAACCCACACAGGTACATGGCGGCAAAGGTGCCTATCAGCGATACCGGAACCGCCACCGCCGGGATCAGCGTGGCGCGCCCCGAGCGCAGGAACAGGAACACCACTAGGATCACCAGCGCGACGGAGATAATCAGCGTTTGCTCGACCTCCTCAAGCGAGGCGCGAATGGTAGGGGAGCGGTCCTGCGCAATCTGGAGGTCGATGGCCGCCGGAATCGTTTCCTGAAGCTCCGGCAGGCGCGCGCGGATGCTGTTCACCGTCTGGATGATGTTGGCTTCCGGCAGTTTGCGGATCATCAGCAAAATCGCCGGTTTGGCGTTGGTCATCCCGGCGTTACGCACGTCCTGCACCGAATCGGTGACGCTGGCGACGTCGCTCAGGCGCACCGCCGCACCGTTGTTGTAGTGAATAATCAACGGCTGATACTCGGCGGCGGTTTTCAGCTCGTCGTTGGTCTGGATCTGCCAGCGGTGGCTGTTGTCCTCAATCGCGCCCTGCGGCTTACGCACGTTGGCGTTGCTGATGGCGGAACGCACGTCGTCCAGCGACACGCCCTGGTTAAACAGCGCCTGCGGATTCAGCCCCACGCGCACGGCGGGCAGGGAGCTGCCGCCGACGTCCACGTCGCCCACGCCGTCAATCTGGGCGATGGTTTGCGCCAGCTGGGTGGAGGCAAAATCGTACAGCTCGCCCTGGGAGTAGGTCTCTGACGTGAGCGTCAGGATCATGATCGGCGCGTCGGACGGGTTAGCCTTGCGGTAGGTTGGACGGCTCGGCATGCCGCTTGGCAGCAGGCTTTGGGCGGCGTTTATCGCGGCCTGCACGTCACGCGCCGCGCCGTTGATGTCCCGGTCGAAGTTAAATTCCAGAATGATGCGCGTGCTGCCCAGCGAACTGCTGGAGGTCATCTCGTTAACCCCGGCAATTCGCCCAAGCGAGCGCTCAAGCGGCGTCGCCACCGATGACGCCATGGTTTCCGGCGAGGCACCCGGCAGCGAGGCGCTGACCATGATCACCGGGAAATCGACCTGCGGCAGCGGGGCCACCGGCAGCAGCCGGAAGCCCAGCACGCCGCACAGGGTAATAGCGACGGAGAGTAAAATCGTCGCCACCGGACGGTAAATGAAGAGGGCGAAAAACTTCACTTACGCCTCCTCTTCACGTTTCGGGAAGCGGCTTTTCGTCCACAGGGCCAGACGGTCAAACAGCAGGTAGATAACCGGCGTGGTAAACAGCGTCAGCACCTGGCTCACCAGCAGGCCGCCCACCATCCCGATGCCCAGCGGACGGCGCAGTTCGGCCCCCACGCCGGTGCTCAGCATCAGCGGCAGCGCGCCCAGCAGGGCGGCGAGGGTGGTCATCAGGATCGGACGAAAACGCAGCAGACAGGCCTGGTAAATGGCCTCGCGCGGCGCCATACCCTGCTCGCGCTCGGCGGCCAGCGCAAAGTCGATCATCATGATGGCGTTTTTCTTCACAATGCCGATAAGCAGGATGATGCCGATGATCGCAATGACGTCCAGCTCGCTCCCCGCCAGCATCAGCGCCAGCAACGCCCCCACGCCCGCTGTCGGCAGGGTGGAGAGGATGGTGATCGGATGGATAAAGCTTTCATACAGCACGCCAAGCACGATATACATCGCCACCACCGCCGCGACAATCAGCCAGACGGTGCTGCCCAGCGCGGCCTGGAACGCCAGCGTACTGCCCTGGAACTGGGTCTGAATATCGGACGGGAAGCTGAGTTCTTTCTCCGCGCCCAGAATGGCCTCCACCGCTTCGCCCAGGGAATACCCGTCCGGCACGTTGAAGGAAATGGTGGTGGACGGGAACTGATCGAGATGGTTAATCGACAGCGGGGTGTGACGCTCTTCCACGCTGGCAATGGCGCTGAGCGGCACAATCCCGCCGTCTTTGCTGGTCAGGCGCACCGTGTCCAGCGCGGCCAGCCCGGGCGTGTTTTCGGTGTTATGTTCCAGCACCACGCGATACTGGTTGGCCTGGGTATAGATGGTGGAGATCAGGCGCTGGCCAAAGGCGTTATACAGGGCGTTATCCACGTCGGACATGGTAATGCCCAGACGGCTGGCGGTGTCGCGGTTGACGTTCACGTACGCCGCCAGCCCTTTATCCTGCCAGTCGCTGCTGACGTCAGAAACCTGCGGCAGTGCTTTCAGCTTGTCCACCAGCTGCGGCACCCAGGTGCTCAGTGCCTCAAGCGAGGTGGCCTGGAGCGTAAACTGGTACTGCGTGCGGCTCACCTGCGTATCAATGGTTAAATCCTGGATCGGTTGCAGATACAGCTCAATGCCCGGCACGCGCGCCACCGCGCTTTGCAGGCGTTCAATCACCGCGTTAACGCGATCGTCGCGGTCATCGAGCGGTTTAAGGTTAATTTGCAGGCGCGCGCTGTTGAGCGACGGGTTGGTGCCGTCCACGCCCACGTAGGCAGTCAGGCTTTCCACGGCCGGATCTTTCATGATGATCTCAGACACCTGCTGCTGGCGCTGCGCCATGTTGGCGAAGGAGACCGTCTGCGGCGCCTGAAGCGTGCCCTGAATAATGCCGTTGTCCTGAATCGGGAAGAAGCCTTTCGGAATGAAAATCCACAGCATGACGCTGAGCGCCAGGGTGCCGAGCGCCACGCCGAGCGTTGCCCACGGATGGTTCAGCACTTTCGCCAGCACGCGGCCATAGGCGGCAATAATGCGCTCGAACATCCGCTCGGAGGCGCGCGAGAAGCGGTTTTGCTTGCGCAGGGACTCGTGGCTCAGCATGCGGGCGCACATCATCGGCGTCAGCGTCAGCGACACCACGGCAGAGATCAGAATGGCGACCGCCAGCGTCACGGCAAACTCGCGGAACAGCCGCCCGACGATATCGCCCATAAACAGCAGCGGGATCAGCACCGCAATCAGCGAGAAGGTGAGCGAGATAATGGTAAAGCCGATCTCCCCCGCGCCCTTCAGCGCGGCGGCTAACGGCTTTTCACCTTTTTCGATATAGCGCGAGATGTTCTCGATTACCACGATGGCGTCGTCCACCACAAACCCGGTGGCGATGGTGAGCGCCATCAGCGTCAGGTTGTTAATCGAGAAGTCGAGGAACATCATCACCGCGAACGTGCCGACCAGCGAGAGCGGCACGGCGACGGCGGGAATGATGGTTGCCGGGACGTTGCGCAGGAACAGGTAGATGATCATCACCACCAGCGCAATCGCCAGCATCAGCTCGAACTGGGTGTCGGTCACTGACGCGCGAATATTCGTGGTGCGGTCAGAGAGCACTTTCACGCTGACCGATTTTGGCAGGCTTTCCACCAGCTGCGGCAGCATGGTGCGAATGCTGTCGGCGGTATCAATAATGTTCGCGCCCGGCTGGCGCTGAACGTTCATGACAATCGCCTGCTGCTTATTGGCCCACGCCCCGAGCCAGCTGTTTTCCGCGCCTTGTTCAACGGTTGCCACGTCGCCCAAACGGATCGGCGCGCCGTTCTGGTAGGCAATGATCAGCTGACGGTACTCATCGGCGGACTGCATCTGGTCGTTGGCGGAGAGCGTGACCGCGCGGGTCGGGCCGTCCAGCGAACCCTTCGCTGAGTTGACGTTGGCGCTGCTGATGGCGGTGCGAATGGTTTCGCTGGTTAACCCCAGCGCGGCAATGGCCTGGGCATTCAGTTTGACGCGCACGGCGGGGCGTTGACCGCCCGCCAGCGTCACCAGCCCCACGCCGGTCACCTGCGAAATCTTCTGCGCCACGCGGGTTTCAACCATGTCTTCCACCTGGGTCATCGGCATGGCGGAGGAGGTGACGGCAAGGGTCATGATCGGCGGATCCGCCGGGTTGACCTTGCTGTAAACAGGTGGATTCGGCAGGTCAGACGGCAGCAGGTTTGTGGCGGCGTTAATCGCGGCCTGCACCTCCTGCTCAGCGACGTCCAGCGACAGCGTGAGCTGGAACTGAAGCGTGACGACCGAAGCGCCACCGGAGCTCTGGGACGACATTTGCTTCAGGCCAGACATCTGGCCAAACTGACGCTCCAGCGGGGCGGTGATGGCAGACGTCACCACATCCGGACTGGCGCCCGGATAGAGGGTGACAACCTGAATGGTCGGGTAGTCCACTTCCGGCAGCGCCGACACGGGCAGAAAACGGTAGCCAATGATCCCGGCCAGCAGGATCGCCACCATCAGCAGGGTCGTCGCAACCGGACGTAAAATAAACAGGCGTGATGGCCCACCTGTAGAGCTCGGCGGCATCACCTGCATCAGGCTTTTGCTCCTGTATTCTGCGCTTCCACCACCTCGACCTGCGCCCCTTCGGTCAGACGGTCAATACCGTCGGTCACGACGCGGTCGCCAGCGGACAGCCCGGCGCTGATCACCACCGTCTGGCTGTCCTGGATGCCGGTTTTCACCAGGTGTTTGCTGACCTTGTTTTCGCTGTTCAGCACCCAGACAAAGTTGCCTTCACTGCCCATTTGCAGGGCCGCCGTCGGGATCACCACCGCGTTTTCTTCGGTCGCGACCAGCATTCGCGCGTTGACGAACTGATTCGGGAACAGGGCATCGTCCTGATTGTTGAAGCGTGCTTTTAGCTTGATGGTGCCGGTGGTGGTGTCGATCTGGTTATCCAGGCTCAACAGCGAACCTTCGCTCAGCTTCTGCTTGTTGGTGCGATCCCAGGCTTCAACCACCAGCGCTTTTCCGGCCTTCTGCGCCTGTATCACCGTCGCAATGTCGCTTTCCGGCAGGGTAAAGACGAGATCGATAGGGTGCGTCTGGGTGATCACCACGATGCCCGTGGTATCGCCGCTGGAGATTTGGTTCCCGATATCGACCTGTTTCAGGCCCACGCGGCCGTCAATCGGCGCGGTGATCCGGCTCCAGTCGAGCTGGAGCTGGGCGCTGGCGACCGCGGCTTCGTCGGCCTTGATGGTGCCCTGAGATTCACTGACCAGAGACTGCTGGGTGTCCAGCTCCTGGCGTGACACGAGGTTGGTTTTTACCAGCTGCTGATAGCGGGCTAAATCGCGGCGGGCATTGGCGAGGGTGGCTTTGTCTTTCGCGAGCTGCCCCTGCGCCTGCGCCAGGGCCACCTTAAACTGGCTTGGATCGATTTCCGCCAGCAGATCGCCGGCTTTTACCTGCTGACCTTCCTGGAAATGGATGGCCATCAACTGACCGTCCACGCGGCTACGTACCGTCACGGTGTTGGCGGCGGTGATGGTTCCCAGCCCGGAGAGATAACGAGGCACCGCTTTATTCACCGCCGTTGCCGCCTGCACCGGTGCCAGCGCACCGCCGCGCATAGCGTGGCGCCCGCCGCCCGTTGAGCGTTGTGAGGGGCTATTAGCGCCAGCAGGTGCCGTGGAGTTCGCGGACTGGCTGTGCCAGTACCAGGCGGCGGCCAGGACCACCACAATCAGACCAACGGCGATTGCCCAGCGGGATTTGTTACTGCCTTTCATCGTTATACGTTCTCATCCTGAAACTCTTTCGGGGAATGATACTAGTTTAGTCAGCTAACACAGCGGAAAAATGGAGGAAATATGGAAGACTGTCGGGAATTGTCTGAGTGTGGCGCAGCGGTTTTCACCCTCTCCCCGTGGGAGAGGGCCGGGGTGAGGGCACCAGACCGCACCAACGCTAGCTAAACACCACCTGCGCCCAGCGCGCCAGCCCTGCCGTAACGGAGCCAAAGTCATCGCCGCCGGCAATCGGGATCCCCGGCAGCTGTTCCGCCAGCGCTTTCTTGATCAGCGGCGAACGGGCGCTACCGCCAGTCAGGTAAATTACGTCCGGCATCACTTTGCCGTTCTCAAGCGCCAGTCGCACCTGCTCCAGAATACGCTGAAGCGGCTGAGTGAGCGCCATTTCCAGCCCTTCCTGAGTGATAGCCGTAGCCAGATCGTCACTGATAAACGGCAGCGAAACCGCATGCTCTGGACGATCGGAAAGGGCAATTTTGCTCTCTTCGGCGGTGCGCACTACGCGGTAGCTCAGGCGCTGACGCCACACCTTATACAGAAGTGCGACCTTCTCTGCATCCTGCGCATCACGCACCAGATCGTTGAGGAAACGGCCATTCGCGGTGCTGTAAAAATCACTCTGGGCAGGGACGTCGTTGATGGCAATCGCGTTCCACCACGGCAGGATCGGCAGGGCGATGCCTTTCTCGGTTTGACCGCCCATGCCGAGCAGCGGCATCAGGCTCTTGAAGGCCAGGGCAATATCAAGATCGTTACCGCCCACGCGGCAGCCGCTGTGCCCCAGCAGACTATTTTCACGATCGCGACGGTGATGCCACTGGGGACCCATCAGCAGTAATGAACAGTCCGTCGTACCGCCGCCGATGTCCACCACCAGCACCCGTTTCTCTTCCGTCAGCGTGGCTTCAAAATCCAGCCCCGCCGCAACCGGCTCATACTGGAACACCACGTCACGGAAGCCTGCCCGGTGCGCTGCACGCTCAAGGATCCCCTGCGCCTGCTGGTTGGCTTCGTCGCCGCCCAGCCCCTGAAAGTTAATCGGACGGCCAATCACCGCCTGGGTGATGGCATCCGGCACCTGGGACTGCGCCTGATTGCGGATGTGCAGCATCATCGCGCAGACCAGATCTTCAAACATCGCCACCTGCTGCGGCTTCAGGCCGCTGGCGCCGAGGAAGGATTTCGGCGATTTAACGAAGTAGACCTCTTCCGGGTCTTCAATGTACTGCCCGAGGGAAGAGAGGCCGAACTGCACGCTGGACGGGGTAACGTCGATATCTTCCTCGCGGTTAAAGCTGACCGCACGGCGCAGCAGCGCCTGGGTCTCTGCCGCCGTGGCCGGAACCTGATGGTGGCGGAACAGCCACTCGCTCACCGCTTCACGCGTGGGCGCACAAAGCATTGACGGCAACAGCGTACTGCCGTTTTCCATTTTCAGGAGCTGCGGTTGTCCGTTTTGCATTATCGCAACCGAGCAGTTTGCGGTGCCGTAGTCGAATCCAATAAACACAATAAATCCCCATGCCGGTGAGAAGGGGCGAGACTTTAGCGAAATGTCTGCCAGGCGACAACAGGAATATGAAAGCAAGGCGCAAGGCGATCTTTCGGTTTATGCTGAGGTAAATACAAAAGGAGAGACGATGTACACCCTGAACTGGCAACCGCCCTACGACTGGTCGTGGATGTTTGGCTTTCTTGCCGCGCGTGCGGTCACGGGGGTTGAGACCGTTACGGAGGATTACTACGAGCGCAGTTTTGGCTATGCCGGGCACCAGGGCGTTTTCCGGGTTACGCCAGACAGCGCAACCCCTACGCTGGCGGTGTCGCTCAGCCCTGGCCTGATCCCGGTGGCGGATATCTGCCTCGACCGCATCTCCCGTCTGTTTGACCTCGATTGCGACCCGCTGCACATTGCGCAGACTCTCGGCGATCTCGGCGCGGCGCGGCCGGGCTTACGTTTGCCGGGCGCGATGGATGCATACGAGCAGGGCGTGCGCGCCATTCTCGGGCAACTGGTGAGCGTGGCGATGGCGGCAAAACTGGCGTCACGGGTGGTGGCGCTGTGCGGTGAACCCATTGAGGATGCGCCGGGCTATCTCTGCTTTCCTCCGCCAGAGGTGCTGGCCGCGGCAGATCCGCTGGCGTTGAAAGCCCTCGGGATGCCGCTCAGGCGTGCGGAGTCGTTGATTCATCTGGCGCAGTCGGTGGTGGACGGTGAATTCCCGCTATTCCCGCCTGCGAACGTTGAGGCCGGGATGAAGGCGCTACAGCAGCGCCCCGGCATCGGGCGCTGGACCGCGAATTATCTGGCCCTGCGCGGCTGGCAGGCGAAGGATGTTTTCCTGCCGGATGACTATCTGATTAAACAGCGCTTTGCCGGTATGACGCCCGCGCAGATCCGTCGCTATGCCGAGCGCTGGCAGCCGTGGCGCTCGTATGCGCTGTTACATATCTGGTACACCGACGGCTGGTCGCCGTCAGTTGATGGCGAAATAGCTGGTATTCAGCAGTAGATCGAGCGGCTGCGCTTCCCCGATGGTGTCGCCGTAAATGAAGTCAACGCCGATACCCGATAGCGTATCCATCATGATCGACTGATGGCATGGCCCGGCAATGGTTTTTATGCCCAGACGCTGGGCGTGGCCCTGAATGATTGTCACCATCATCTCATCCATCAGATTGCCGTGGACGTTGGTCACCACGTCTGCATCCAGCAGCAGATAATCAGCGGTATTGGCGCTGAGCTGGCTGAAGACGTTCATATCGCGTCCGACCCGGGTCAGCACCACGCGACAGCCAGCCTGACGAAGCTTTTGTAGGCCCTGCTGCACGTTTTCATCCGTATTGCTCAGCACATCAACGGCGATCGCCAGATGCAGCAGCCGCGCCGGCAGCGGACCTCTGGTGATCAGGTCGAGCAGCTCATCCACCAGCGTGACGCTGGCTAAACCCGCTTCTGAGAGCGGCAGCGCGACGCCCATTCCTTTGGCCGCCACCTGTGCGGCATAGGTACGGAAAAATTCGCTGAATATACGTCGGTCCAGGGCGTGCAGCAGCTCCGGCTCCGCCAGCCCGGCGCGGAAGGCATGCTCTTCCAGCACTTCCCCCTGGCTGGTCCAAAGCCGCAAGGAAATCAGCCAAAAGCTGCTGCTCTCGGGAATGCGCGGCGAGGCGACGCTGCGGGCGATCATCAGCAGATGGTTATCTTTAATCATGTGCCACTGCTCATCCAGCGACATCATGCTGCGCGTGCTGTGGATCCGCTCCTGCTGGGGTTCGTAGACGGTGACCACGCCGCGCCCGCTGTTTTTCGAGGCGTAGCAGGCAATATCGGCCTGAGACATCACTTCCGCAGCCTGATAATTGGTGTCGTCAATCAGCGTAATCCCCGCGCTGGCGCCAATGCGGTGCAGGCGTCCTTCCCAGGAGAAATGATAGTTGTTGATGGCGTCGATCAACCGGCCCGCAATATAGCGTGCGCTTTCGACGTTGCAGTCCGGCAGCAGCAGGCCAAACTCGTCGCCGCCCAGACGCGCCAGCACGTCGCTGGAGCGCAGCATGGTCAGCATCAGCGAAGAGAGTTCGCGCAGGAGAGCGTCGCCCGCCGCGTGGCCTGCCGTATCGTTCACCGCCTTAAAACGGTCAAGATCGATAAAGACCAGCGCGTGACGCTGATGGGTCTCCTGTACCGTCTGCAACAGGCGCTTAAGATGGTTTTCAAAGCTGACGCGGTTCGCCAGGTGGGTAAGGGCGTCATGGGAAGCGCTGTAGCTCAGCTGGCGCAGCATTTTGCGCGACTCGGTGACGTCCTGAATCACCAGCACCGAGCCGATGGTGTGTCCTTCCAGAGTGCTGAGGGGGGTTATGCTGTAATGAATGTCGAAACTGCCGCCATTGCGGCAGTTAAGCACCACATCCTGTTCGATATCGGTACGGGACATATCGCCGCTGTGGATGTTTTCCATTAACGGACCGTTCTCGCCGAAGCTAATGTGCAGCACCTTCAGAATGGGCTGACCCAGCGCTTCGCTTTGCGACCAGCCGCTCATCTTCTCGGCGACCGGGTTCATAAAGGTGATGTTCATGTCGATGTCGGTACACAGCACCGCTTCGCCGATGGAGTCGAGGGTGATATGCAGGCGCTCTTTTTCCTGGAACAGCGCCTCGTTCAGCAGCTTCACCTCAGTCATATCCATGTTGATCCCTAACAGCCGCTCCACTTCGCCCTGTTTGTTCAGCACCCGGTTCGCCAGCGAACGAATGTGGCGAATGCCATCCTTGACGCGAATGCGAAATTCCAGCTTGAAAGGTACCCTGGCCTGGAGTGACTCACGCAGGACCTGTTCGGCGTGCGTACGATCTTCAGGCACCATGGCCGCATGCCAGAGCTGCCAGGTGGGTTTAATGTGCGGGGGGATTTCGTAAAGCTCAAACATCCGTTTATCCCAGCTGATCACGTCCGGCTCCAGATCCCACTCCCAAATCCCGATGCCACCGGCTTCGTTAGCGAGAGTGATACGCTCCATCAGACGCTTATTCACCCACTCGGTCTGTTTCAGATCGTTGATGTCTTCAATCTGGGCAATAAAGTAGAGCGGCGTGCCGTCGGCATGGCGCACAACGGAGACGGCCAGCAGCGCCCACACCACCTCGCCGCTGCGGGTGTAGTAGCGTTTTTCGAGGGTGTAGGTGTTGATCTCGCCGTGAATCAGCTGTTGCAACTGCTCCAGGTCGGTATTTAAATCTTCCGGCCAGGTTAACTGCTGGAACGTGAGCGACTGAAGCTCAGACTGGCTGTAACCGAGGAAATTGCACAGAGCCTTGTTGGCCTGGAGCCACTGGCCCTCAATGCCCACCAGCGCCATACCAATCGCGGAATACTCCATCGCATTGCGAAAACGTTCTTCGCTTTCCGTAATATGTTTACGCTCGGCCCGGAAGGCATACATCACCATCGTCATAATGTTGGCGGGGAGCAGCATCATCAGGAAGGGGAGCCACGGCGCGTTGAAGGTGACGATCATGGTGGAGGGCGTCATGGAGAGCGGATTTCGCGCCATCATCAGGGACACCATCATGATGGTGAATAAAAATATCAGGAACGCTTCCATACGCGGCAGACGGACCGCGCTCCACATCAGTAGAACGATAATGCAGGTGAATGGCCACGGCAGCCAGGTGATTGCCGTCCAGCTAAGAACCAGCGTGACGACCAGGGTCACCAGCGTTTCCAGCAGCAGTTTCGGGTTGCGGTGGCGCAGCAGGTAATGCGGCTTAAACAGCAGACCTAACGGCACCAGCGCCAGTGCGCCAATGGCTTCTGAAAGTACCCAGACAAGGAAATTACGCAGCGGCTCCGCGCTCGGCACCAGAAAATGAACCAGAACGCCCCCCACCAGCGGCGGCACCAGGGCACTGCCGAGGGCAAGCCGGACCCAGTCGTTGAGGTTTTGCAGCGGATTATACCAGGGGAGCAGTTTACGCAGTAACAGCGCGCCAACCGTGGCCTCAATGATATTGATCGCCGTGTAGGTGATGTTGAGCGATGCCCATGAGAAGAGCATCCACGAGGCAAAGATATTGCCAAAGGAGCAGGCGAGCGCAATGCCGGGCCACATTTTTCCCGCGTGGCGGTAAAACGCCACCATCATAATTGAAGTCGGGAACCATAATGGCGCCAACAGCGTACCGAAGCGAGTCAGCTCGAGGGAAAATAAGGTGAAGATGAACGTGACCAGACCCAGACAGACAAGCCGCAGTAAAGGATGTGGGGTAGTAACCAAAACCCGCTGGTATTGTTTATTCATTACCGCTCTATCCAGGGACGCCATGTTGTCAGGAGCCAGGTCCGGACGCGTGAAATTAATAATTTGGTTTATGCTAGTACAAACATTTTACAATTCATATGCTGAGTGGTCAGATTTTGACTTCATAGACTTATAAAATAGTTACTCTGCGAAGAAGGGTGATGAAATGGCGAAAAACCGCGCGTAAAAATTTCGCTAAAGGCGTGAAACGGCGCTTTTCAGCCCGCCTCGCATAACCTGCGCATTCGACTGGTATCACGCCCCCGAAATCCCTATAATTGCCGCGTTTGACGCTCCGGCGTCGTCCTTCCTTACATCCAGGTTAATCAGGTCGCTAAATTTATGACTGATAAGTCTCATCAGTGCGTCATCATAGGCATCGCCGGCGCATCGGCTTCAGGTAAAAGTCTTATTGCCAGTACGCTTTATCGCGAACTGCGTGAACAAGTGGGTGATGAGCATATCGGTGTGATTCCCGAAGATAGCTATTACAAAGATCAATCCCATCTTTCGATGGAAGAGCGCGTAAAAACCAACTACGACCACCCCAGTGCGATGGATCACAGCCTGCTGTTCCAGCATCTGGAAGCGCTGAAGCGCGGCGAGGCGATTGAGCTGCCCGTCTACAGCTACGTGGAACATACCCGCACCCAGGAAACGATCCGTATCGAGCCCAAGAAGGTGATTATCCTTGAAGGGATTTTGCTGCTCACCGACGCCCGTCTGCGCGAATCTATGAACTTCTCGATTTTCGTCGACACTCCGCTGGATATCTGCCTGATGCGGCGTATTAAACGCGACGTTAACGAACGCGGCCGCTCCATGGACTCCGTGATGGCGCAATATCAGAAAACCGTTCGCCCGATGTTCCTGCAATTTATTGAACCTTCGAAACAATACGCCGATATTATCGTGCCTCGCGGCGGTAAAAACCGTATTGCCATTGATATCTTAAAAGCGAAAATCAGTCAGTTTTTTGAATAAGCCGTGTGAATTGTGTACCGTTCAGAGATAACCTGGTTTTGCCCTGACGCCGTAAGGCTTCAGGGCGCGATGCACGAAAGGAGAAAGTGCCATGCGTCTTTGTGACCGCGATATAGAAGCCTGGCTGGATGAAGGCCGCCTGTCTATCACCCCGCGTCCGCCGGTTGAGCGTATTAACGGCGTGACCGTCGATGTGCGTCTGGGGAATAAATTCCGCACCTTCAGCGGCCACACGGCACCGTTTATCGACCTCAGCGGGCCGAAAGACGAAGTCAGTGCGGCGCTGGATCGCGTCATGAGCGACGAAATCGTCATCGAAGAAGGAGAGGCGTTTTATCTCCATCCTGGCGAACTGGCGCTGGCGGTGACCTTTGAATCGGTCACGCTGCCTGCGGACCTGGTCGGCTGGCTTGACGGACGCTCTTCCCTGGCGCGTCTGGGCCTGATGGTGCACGTCACCGCGCACCGTATCGATCCGGGCTGGTCTGGCCGTATCGTGCTGGAGTTCTTTAACGCCGGTAAACTGCCGCTGGCGCTTCGCCCGGGAATGATGATTGGTGCGTTGAGCTTTGAACCGCTAACCGGCCCGGCAGACCGTCCTTATAACCGCCGTCAGGACGCAAAATATCGCGACCAGCAGGGTGCGGTTGCCAGTCGTATCGATAAAGACTGATCTGTGAGTTCACTGAGGAAGCCATGAGAAGAGTTCTGACAACGCTGATGATTTTGCTGGTGGTGCTGGTGGCTGGCCTTTCAGCGTTGGTGCTGCTGGTTAACCCGAATGACTTCCGGGCCTACATGGTGCGGCAGGTGGAAGCGCGCAGCGGGTATGAACTCAAGCTGGACGGGCCGCTGCGCTGGCACGTCTGGCCTCAGCTCAGCATTCTCTCCGGACGTATGTCCCTCACCGCGCCGGGTGCCGCGCAGCCGCTGGTCACGGCGGATAACATGCGTCTTGATGTCGCGCTCATCCCGCTGTTATCCCATCAGCTCCAGGTAGAACAGGTGATGCTGAAAGGGGCGGTGATTCAGCTTACGCCGCAAACCGAAGCCGTTCGTCAGGCGGATGCTCCGGTCGCACCGCGTGAAAACACCTTGCCTGACGTCCCGTCTGACACCGGCTGGTCGTTCGATATTGGTAATCTGAAAGTTGCCGACAGCGTGCTGGTTTTCCAGCATGAAGATGACGAACAGATCACCGTACGCAATATCAACCTCAGGATGGAGCAGGACGCCAACCATCACGCCACCATGGAGTTCTCCGGGCGGATCAACCGCAATCAGCGCGATCTCAACCTGTCGATGAACGCGAACGTGAACGCCTCTGATTATCCGCACCAGCTGACGGCGGACGTTCAGCAGCTTAACTGGCAGCTGACCGGCGCGGATTTACCCGCGAAGGGGATTGCCGGCCAGGGCACGATGCAGGCGGTGTGGCATGAAGAGCGCAAACAGCTCGAACTGAACGCGCTCAACCTCCAGGCCAACGACAGTGCCCTGAAGGGGCAGGCGAGCGTCACGCTTGATGAGAAACCTAAGTGGGTGCTGGATCTGCAATTCGACAAGCTGAACCTCGAGAACCTGCTTCCGCCCCAATCGGTGAACGCGACCGATGAGGGAGCCACACAGGTGGGGCAAAGCCAGGTCACGCAGTCGCGTCCGGTGATCTCCTCAAATCTCGATCAGCCTGACTACAACGGCCTGCGCGGATTTACCGCCGACATTCTGCTGAAAGCGAACAGCGTGCGCTGGCGTGGGATTGATTTTACTGACGTCAGCAGCCAGATGTTCAACCACAACGGCCTGCTGGTCATCTCCGAGCTCAGCGGAAAAATGGGAGCAGGGAACCTCTCCCTGCCGGGCTCGCTGGATGTACGCAAAGACGTTGCCAGCGCCGCGTTCCAGCCGCGTCTGGAAAACGTTGAGATTGGCACCATCCTGAAAGCCTTTAATTACCCGATTGCCCTCACGGGGCAGCTGTCGCTGGCAGGGGATTTCTCTGGTACGAAGATTGATGCGGACGCTTTCCGTCGTAGCTGGCAGGGGCAGGCGCACGTTGAGCTGAAAGATTCGCGCATGGAAGGGCTGAACTTCCAGCAGCTGGTGCAGCAGGCGGTAGAGCGCAGCAGCAGCGTGAAAGCGAATGAAAACTACGACAGCGCAACCCGTCTGGACAGCTTTACCAGCGAGCTTGCCCTCGACAACGGTCAGCTCTCGCTGGACGACATGCAGGGGACTTCGTCACTGCTGGCGCTGACCGGAACCGGCGCGCTGGATCTGGTGAAAGAGACGGCAGACACCCGCTTCAACGTCCGCGTGAAGGCTGGCTGGGAAGGCGAAGGCCAGCTTGTGGAGTTCCTGAAAGAGACGCCGATACCGCTGCGCGTGTACGGAAAATGGCAGGAGTTGAATTACAGTTTGCAGGTCGATCAGATCCTGCGGAAGCACCTTCAGGATGAAGCGAAACGTCGGCTGAATGACTGGGCGGACCGCAATAAAGAGTCTCAGTCAGGTAAGGACGTGAAAAAGCTGCTCGATAAGCTGTGATGCCTGTTGTGCCGGGTGGCGGCTTTGTCTTACCCGGCCTATAAAAGCCAGACACCGTAGGCCGGGTAAGCGAAGCGCCACCCGGCTTTTTTACACCTCAAAATCCATCTCATCTTCACCGCGCAGCGGTATCAGCTGCACCTTCTGCACGCGATGGCTCTCTACCTGCAAGGTTTTGATCATGTAATCCCCCACCTGGACCTCTTCGCCCGGCTGCGGAATACGTTGCAGATATTCCATCAGCAAACCGGCGATGGTGTGGTATTCGCGCTTCTCATCCAGCGGAAGCGGAACGAACTGCACCAGATCTTCGAGCGGCATATGGCCGTTGGCGGTCCAGCTGCCGTCGGCGTTTTTCTGAATATCGTGACGCGCATCGATCTCATCCACCTCATTAGGCAGATTACCGGCGATGGTTTCCATCACGTCGCTGAGCGTTACCAGCCCTTCCACAGAACCAAACTCATCAACGACAAACGCGAAGTGGGTACGAGCGTTGCGGAACTGCTCCAGCGCGGAGAGCAGCGGCAGCGCTTCCGGGAAGACCAGCGGCTGGCGCACCAGCGCCCGCAGGTTGAGCGGCTCGCCATGGAGCTGCTGTTGCAGGAGGTCAATCACGTGTACCACGCCCAGCAGCTCTTCTTCCTCTTCACCGCCGGTCACGACCACGCGGGTGTGCTGGTTTTTATCCAGCAGGGCGCGGATCTGCTCTTCCGGCGCCGTCAGGTCAATATGCTCAATGTCATGGCGGGAGGTCATGATACTGCTCACCGAGCGCTGGTTGAGGTTAAGCACGCGCTCTATCATCCGGCGTTCCTGCGGGTTGAAGATCTGCCCGTCGCTGTGGTCGGCAAGCATCGCCGCGGATTCAGCATCCAGCTCGGCATCCTCTTTTTTGCCGCTCAGCAGGCGCATCACCGTATCTGCGGTGCGCTGTCGTAATGTCTGGTTCGCGGAGAGAAAACGGCGACGGTTGAAAATGGCTAGCTGGTTGAGAAACTCAATCAGCACCGAGAAACCAATGGCGGCGTACAGATACCCTTTCGGGATATGGAAGCCAAAACCATCCGCCACCAGGCTAAAGCCAATCATCAGCAGGAAGCTCAGACAGAGGATGACGATAGTCGGGTGACTGTTCACAAAGCGCGTCAGGGCTTTGCTGGCGAGCACCATCAGGGTGATGGCGATGATCACGGCGGCCATCATCACCGCCAGATGGTCAACCATCCCGACGGCCGTGATCACGGAGTCGAGAGAAAAGACGGCATCCAGCACCACTATCTGCGCGACCACCGGCCAGAATTTTGCACCGCGTCGCTGGGTGGGGTTTTCACTGTCTTTTCCTTCCAGCCGCTCATTAAGCTCAACCGTGGCTTTGAACAGCAGGAACAATCCGCCGAAAAGCATGATCAGGTCGCGGGCGCTAAAGCTCAGACCCTGCACGCTGAATAAGGGTTTGGTCAGCGTCACCAGCCAGGAGATTGAGGCCAGTAACAGCAGACGCATCACCATGGCGAGCAGAAGACCCGTCACGCGGGCGCGGTCGCGTTGTGAAGGGGGTAATTTATCGGCAAGGATGGCGATAAACACCAGGTTATCAATGCCGAGCACTAATTCGATGACGACCAGCGTCACCAGCCCGGCCCAGATTGATGGATCGGCAATCCATTCCATAATAAATGCAATACCTTCTGTTATATGACTAATGTCACACTTCGATCATGGATAAAGCCGACGGAAATTGCAATGCCGGGGTGAGATTTCTCTTAATGCTACACTCTGGTAAACCCCATTTGCCGGGCGGTGTAAATAAGTTAATTGCGAAGATTTAATTACACAAGTCGATATTTAGGAAATATCGCAATAAATGGTCCGGCGATCTATTTTGTCAATATAAAGAAAATCCGAAAACCTTAAAACTTTGCTCTTAATATTAATCTTAAAAACGAATATTAGGACGGTTGTCTCCTTGCCTGCTATTAGGTTAGCTGCAACAATTCTTCCAGCATCAAATGTTAAATCTCCTTGTTGCTATTTTTGTTTCGGTCTTTGGTGAAGGTTATACATTATCAATCGCCCCTGTGAGGCGTTTGATATATTTCGCAAAAGGCCTTATCCAAGAGGGTGTCTAACCATAACGCATTGTTTAGTCAGTGGATTGGTAACTGAAAGCCAAGGGCGGTAGCGTGCCTGAAAGCGTGTGAATCAGCCTCAATTATTCTGTCAATAGCCAATGGATGAATAAGCTTTTTTTAGGACTGATGCCAGTTATATTGCTAAATGATTAACTGCATTCTGATTGTCACCACGACCCGCGCTTATTTTAATTGCACAGGATAATTACTCTGCCAAAGTGATAAATAATCAATGATGAAATCCAAAATGAAATTGATGCCATTATTGGTGTCTGTGACCTTGATGAGTGGTTGCACGGTCTTTCCCGGCAGCAATATGTCGACAATGGGCAAGGATGTGATTAAACAGCAGGATGCTGATTTTGATCTCGACAAAATGGTGAATGTGTATCCATTAACCCCACGTCTGGTGGAACAATTACGCCCACGTCCAAATGTTGCTCAGCCAAATATGTCTCTGGACCAGGAAATTGCCTCTTACCAGTATCGCGTGGGTCCGGGTGACGTCATTAATGTGACCGTCTGGGATCACCCTGAACTGACCACGCCTGCGGGCCAGTACCGCAGCTCAAGCGACACCGGTAACTGGGTACAGTCCGATGGCACCATGTTCTATCCCTACATTGGCAAAGTGCACGTCGCGGGCAAAACGCTTGCTGAGATCCGTAGTGATATTACCGGCCGCCTGGCGCAGTACATTGCTGACCCGCAGGTGGACGTTAATATCGCCGCGTTCCGATCCCAGAAAGCCTATATCTCTGGCCAGGTCAATAAATCCGGCCAGCAGGCGATCACCAACGTCCCGCTCACCGTTCTCGATGCGATCAATGCCGCAGGCGGCTTAACCGACGGCGCTGACTGGCGCAACGTGGTGCTGACCCACAACGGCAAAGAGCAGCGCATTTCGCTTCAGGCGCTGATGCAAAACGGCGACCTGACCCAGAACCGCCTCCTTTATCCGGGCGACATTCTGTACGTGCCGCGCAACGACGATCTGAAAGTGTTCGTGATGGGTGAAGTGAAGAAACAGAGCACCCTCAAGATGGACTTCAGCGGTATGACCCTGACCGAAGCGCTGGGCAATGCGGAAGGCATCGATCTGACCGCCTCCAACGCCAGCGGTATCTTCGTGATCCGTCCTATCAAAGGCGAGAACGCGAAGGGCAAGATTGCCAACATCTACCAGCTGGATATGTCCGACGCGACGTCGCTGGTCATGGCAACGTCGTTCCGTCTCCAGCCGTACGATGTGGTCTATGTCACCACCGCGCCGGTTGCCCGCTGGAACCGTCTGATCAACCAGTTGCTGCCTACCATCAGTGGCGTTCGCTACATGACGGATACGGCGAGCGACGTTCATAACTGGTAAGCCGCGATGTTTAACAAAATTCTGGTGGTGTGCGTGGGGAACATTTGCCGCTCCCCCACGGCTGAAAGGCTGTTGAAAAATTACCAGCCTGCGTTAACGGTCGACTCCGCAGGGCTGGGCGCGCTGGTCGGAAAAGGTGCCGACGAACGTGCCGCAAGCGTTGCCCTTGAGCATAACCTCTCACTCGACGGGCACGTTGCCCGTCAGGTCTCTGGCCGGATGTGCCGGGAATATGACCTGATCCTCGCGATGGAAAAACGCCACATTCACGCGCTGTGCGATATCGCACCGGAGATGCGCGGCAAGGTGATGCTGTTTGGTCACTGGGATGGTGAGCGCGAAATTCCCGATCCGTATCGCAAGAGCCGCGAGGCCTTTGAGGCGGTATACACCTTACTAGACCAGTCTGCCCGTCAGTGGGCGCAGGCACTGAAAGCTCAGCAGGGATAACAATGACAGAAAAAACAAGACCTTCTGCCGCCCCGACGTCGGGCAGTGATGAAATCGATATCGGTCGCCTGGTCGGGACCGTTATTGAAGCGAAATGGTGGGTGCTGGGTATTACCGCCATCTTTGCCGTGGCGGCGATCGTTTATACGCTGTTCGCGACGCCTATTTACAGCGCCGACGCGCTGGTGCAGATCGAACAAAATACCGGAAACTCGCTGGTTCAGGATATCGGCTCGGCGCTGGCCAACAAGCCGCCGGCATCGGAAGCCGAAATTCAGCTGATTCAGTCGCGCCTGGTACTGGGCAAAACGGTTCACGATCTGGGGCTTGATATCGCGGTCACCAAAAATACCTTCCCGGTGTTTGGCGCAGGCTGGGATCGCCTGATGGGGCGCAGTAACGATACGGTAAAAGTGACTGACTTCGTGATCCCAAAAGGGGCAGGGGACCAAACCTTTACCCTGACCGTGCTGGGACCAAAACAGTATCAGCTGACCAGCGACGCGGGCTTCAGCGCACGCGGTGAGGTGGGGCAGATGCTGACCAAAGAGGGCGTCAGCATCAAGGTCAGCGCAATTCAGGCGCATGAGGGCGGGGAGTTTACGGTCACCAAATTCTCGACGCTCGGGATGATCAACAACCTGCAAAACAACCTGACCGTCACCGAAAACGGCAAGGACACCGGCGTCCTGAGCATGACATTCACCGGTGAAGACAAGGATCAAATTCGCGACATCCTCAATAGCATCACCCGCAACTATCTGGAGCAGAACGTTGAGCGTAAGTCAGCGGAAGCTGCAAAAAGCCTGGCGTTTCTCAGTAAACAGCTGCCGGAGGTGCGCGCCCGTCTGGATGACGCTGAGAACAAGCTGAACGCGTACCGTCAGGACAAGGATTCCGTCGATCTGCCGCTGGAGGCGAAATCGGTTCTCGACTCCATGGTGAATATTGATGCGCAGCTGAACGAGCTGACCTTCAAAGAGGCGGAGATTTCCAAGCTCTATACCAAACGTCACCCGGCGTACCGCACGCTGCTGGAGAAACGTCGTACCCTGGAAGAAGAGAAGGCGAAGCTGAATGACCGCGTGACCGCGATGCCGAAGACGCAGCAGGAAATTGTACGCCTGACGCGTGATGTGGAATCCGGCCAGCAGGTTTACATGCAGCTGCTGAACAAACAGCAGGAGCTGAAAATCACCGAAGCCAGCACCGTCGGCGACGTGCGTATCGTTGACCCGGCGATTACCCAGCCGGGCGTGCTGAAGCCGAAGAAAGCGCTGATTATTCTCGGCAGCATTATTCTCGGCCTGATGCTTTCCATCGTCGGCGTGCTGCTGCGCTCGCTGTTTAACCGCGGTATCGAAAGCCCGCAGGTGCTGGAAGAGAACGGGATCAGCGTGTACGCCAGCATCCCGCTCTCCGAGTGGCAGAAGTCCCGTGACAGCGTCAAAACCGTTAAGGGCGTCAAGCGCTACAAGCAGAGCCAGCTGCTGGCCGTGGGTAACCCGACCGACCTGGCGATTGAAGCGGTGCGCAGCCTGCGTACCAGCCTCCATTTCGCCATGATGCAGGCCAAAAACAACGTCCTGATGATGACCGGTGTCAGCCCGTCAATCGGTAAAACCTTCGTCTGCGCCAACCTGGCGGCGGTGGTGAGCCAGACCAACAAGCGCGTGCTGTTGATCGACTGCGATATGCGTAAGGGCTACACCCACGAGCTGCTGGGCACCAACAACGTTAACGGTCTGTCGGAAATCCTGCTCGGTAAAGGGGAAATCAGCGAGAGCGCCAAGCCGACGTCGATTCCGAAATTTGACCTGATCCCGCGTGGCCAGGTGCCGCCGAACCCGTCTGAACTGCTGATGAGCGAGCGCTTCACGCAGCTGATTGAGTGGGCGAGCAAAAATTATGACCTGGTGCTGATCGATACCCCACCAATTCTGGCGGTCACCGACGCTGCCGTGGTAGGGCGTCATGCGGGCACCACGCTGATGGTTGCACGCTATGCGGTGAACACCCTGAAGGAAGTGGAAACCAGCCTGAGCCGCTTTGAGCAGAACGGTATTGAGGTTAAGGGGGTCATTCTGAACTCCATCTTCCGCCGCGCGACCGGGTATCAGGATTACGGCTACTACGAGTACGAATACAAGTCTGACAGTAAATAATAATCCCCCTCATCCTAACCCTCTCCCCAGGGGGGAGAGAGGACTGCATGGTGCAGCTTTTCTCCCTCTCCCTCCGGGAGAGGGTCGGGGTGAGGGATAAGGGGAAGACCATGACCACACAACGCCCTTTGATTTCTATCTATATGCCGACATGGAATCGTCAGCAGCTGGCGATCCGCGCGATTAAATCGGTCCTGCGTCAGGATTACGATAACTGGGAACTGATTATCGTGGATGACTGTTCCTCCTCTTACGAACAACTGCAAAAGTTTGTTGAAGACCTGAACGACCCGCGCGTGGTGTACACCCACAACGCCATCAACTCCGGGGCGTGTGCGGTGCGCAACCAGGCGATTATGCAGGCGAAAGGGCAGTATCTGACCGGTATCGACGACGATGACGAATGGACGCCAAACCGTCTGTCAATCTTCCTGTCGCACAAAGCGCAGCTGGTGACCCACGCGTTTCTGTATGCCAATGACTATGTCTGCCAGGGCGAGGTCTATTCGCAGCCGGCCAGCCTGCCGCTGTATCCGAAATCACCGTATTCCCGCCGCCTGTTCTACAAGCGCAACATTATCGGCAATCAGGTGTTTACCTGGGCATGGCGCTTTAAGGAGTGCCTGTTCGATACCGAGCTGAAGGCCGCGCAGGATTACGACATCTTCCTGCGGATGGTGGTGGAGTACGGCGAGCCGTGGAAGGTGGAAGAGGCCACGCAGATCCTGCACATCAATCACGGGGAGATGCAAATCACCTCGTCGCCGAAGAAATTCTCGGGCTACTTCCATTTTTACCGCAAGCACAAGGACAAGTTTGACCGTGCCAGCCGGAAGTATCAGCTCTTCACCCTGTATCAGATCCGTAATAAGCGCATGAACTGGCGCACGCTGCTGACGCTGCTGTCGGTACGTAACGGCAAGCGTCTGGCTGACGGGCTTCGGGGGAAATAATGTTTCTGGAAGATTGCCGCGCTAACAGCTGGAGCCTGCGCCCGTGCTGCATGGTTCTGGCCTACCGTATTGCGCACTTTTGCTCGGTGTGGCGCAAAAAAAATGTGCTGAACAATATCTGGGCCGCGCCGGTGCTGGTGCTGTACCGCATCATCACCGAATGCTTTTTTGGCTATGAAATTCAGGCCGCTGCCACCATTGGCCGCCGCTTTACCATTCATCACGGCTATGCGGTGGTCATCAACAAGTTCGTCGTCGCGGGTGATGATTTCACCATTCGCCACGGGGTGACAATCGGCAACCGCGGGCCAGACAGCCTGGCCTGCCCGGTGATTGGCAATAACGTCGAGCTGGGCGCCAACGTGGTGATGATCGGGGACATTACCGTGGGCAATAACGTGACAATTGGCGCAGGCAGCGTGGTGCTGGACAGCATTCCGGACAACGCGCTGGTGGTGGGCGAGAAAGCCCGCGTGAAGGTGATTAAATGAACATTCTGCAATTTAACGTACGCCTCGCAGAGGGCGGGGCGGCAGGCGTAGCGCTGGATCTGCACCAGCGCGCGCTGCAAAAAGGACTCCAGTCGCGCTTTGTTTACGGTTACGGTAAAGGCGGCAAGAAAAGCGTCAGCCATGATAACTATCCGCAGGTGCTGAAGCAGACGCCACGTCTGACCTCCATCGCCAATATTGCGCTGTTCCGCCTGTTTAACCGCGACCTGTTCGGCAACCTGAATAATCTCTACCGCACCGTCACCCGCACTCGCGGCCCGGTTGTGCTGCACTTCCACGTGCTGCACAGCTACTGGCTGAATCTGGAGGAGGTGGTGGCGTTTTGTGGCAAGGTGAAGGCGCACAAGCCGGATACCCGATTTGTCTGGACGCTGCACGACCACTGGAGCGTGACCGGACGTTGCGCCTTTACCGACGGCTGCGAAGGCTGGAAAGATAACTGCCAGAAATGCCCTACGCTCAGCAACTACCCGCCGGTGAAGGTCGATCGCGCGCATCAGCTGGTTGAGGGTAAGCGTCAGCTGTTCCGCGATATGCTCTCGCTCGGCTGCACCTTTATCTCCCCAAGCCAGCACGTGGCGGACGCTTTTAATAGCCTGTACGGAGCAGGGCGCTGCCAGATCATCAACAACGGTATTGATGTGGCAACGGAAGCGATCCTGGCCGAACTGATGCCCGTAGCCGTTACCCCCGGTAGGCCGAAAATTGCGGTCGTCGCCCATGACCTGCGCTACGACGGCAAAACCAACCAGCAGCTGGTGCGCGACATGATGGCGCTCGGCGACAAAATTGAGCTGCATACCTTTGGCAAATTCTCGCCGTTTGATGGCGCTAACGTGGTGAACCACGGGTTTGAAACCGACAAGCGCAAACTGATGAGCGCGCTGAACGGTATGGACGCGCTGGTGTTCAGCTCCCGCGTGGACAACTACCCGCTGATCCTGTGCGAAGCGCTCTCCATCGGCGTACCGGTGATTGCCACCCACAGCGACGCCGCGCGGGAAGTGCTGGAGAAATCCGGCGGTAAAACCTTCAGTGAAAATGAGGTGCTGCCGCTGGTGCAGTTGTCGAAGGCCGATATCGCGCAGGCTGTTTTTGGCACGGACCTGGAATCGTTCCGCAACCGTAGCCGCAAAGCGTACAGTGGACAACAGATGCTGGAGGAGTATGTCTCGTTCTATCAGAATCTGTAGTTATCTGCTGCTGCCGCTGATCTACCTGCTGGTCAACGTCAAGATTGCCCAGCTCGGCGAAAGCTTCCCGATCACTATCGTCACCTTCCTGCCGGTTCTGCTGTTGCTTTACGTTGACAAGCTTAACCTCAAAAAGCTGATGATTGCGCTGGGCATCGGGTTTGGTCTGACGGCGTTTAACTACATCTTTGGTCAGTCGCTGGACGCCAGCAAATATGTCACCTCCACCATGCTGTTTGTTTATATCGTTATCATTATTGGCATGGTGTGGAGTATTCGCTTTAAAACTATTTCTCCGCACAATTATAGGAAAATCCTCAGGTTCTTTTATATTGTCGTCGGGCTGATTGTTGTGCTTGCGGCAATGGAGATGGCGCAAATTATTCTCACAGGCGGCAGCAGCCTGATGGAAATAATTTCGAAATATCTTATATACAGCAACAGCTATGTACTGAACTTCATTAAGTTTGGTGGCAAGCGTACAACCGCGCTCTATTTTGAACCGGCGTTTTTTGCTCTGGCATTAATCTCAATTTGGCTCAGCATCAAACAGTTCGGTATCAAAACCCCCAAGACCGATGCTATGATTCTTGCAGGAATCGTTCTGTCAGGGTCGTTCTCCGGGGTAATGACGTTTATTCTGTTTTACCTGCTGGAGTGGGCGTTCCAGTACCTGAACAAAGAGGCGATTAAGAAAAAACTGCCGCTGGCGATAATCTCTCTGACGGTATTTTTAGTGGGCGTAATATTTGCGTTTCCGTACATTTCTGAACGTCTGGGTGATTTGGGAACGGAAGGTTCGTCGTCCTATTATCGCATCATTGGTCCACTGGTGATGGTGGGTTATTCCTTAACCCATATTGATGGCGTAGTAAGATTCGGCTCACTTTACGAATATGTTGCATCATTCGGAATCTTTAACGGTGCGGATGTCGGTAAAACCATAGACAATGGTCTGTATCTGTTAATTATCTATTTTTCCTGGTTCGCCGTACTGTTGACACTGTGGTATCTGTTTAAAGTTTTCAAAATGATGATTAACGCGTTTGGTGATAACCAGAACTTTCGCGTGCAACTTTATCTGTTCACACCGGTGTCGTTGTTTTTTACCGGGTCAATATTTAGCCCGGAATATGCATTCTTAATTGTATGTCCGTTTATTTTGCGCAAAGCGCTGAATATTACGAGCGTATGACGAAATGAGGTGATTTATGTTTCTTAGCGTCATTACTGTCGCCTTTCGTAACTACGAAGGGGTGGTAAAAACCTGGCGCTCGCTGCGCAACCTGGCGCGCGATCCGAGCCTCACCTTTGAGTGGATCGTGGTCGATGGCGGCTCGAACGACGGCACGGCGGAGTTCCTGGAAAAACTCAACGGTGAGTTCAACTTACGTTACATCAGCGAGAAAGATAAAGGCATTTACGATGCCATGAATAAAGGCATCAACATGGCGCAGGGGCGTTACGCCATCTTCCTCAATTCCGGCGATGTGTTCCATGAAGATGTGGCGCTGTTTGCCCGTCAGCTGGCGCGCCAGAAAGAAGATGCCATGTTTATTGGTGATGCGCTGCTTGATTTCGGCGAGGGGAAAAAAGTGCTGCGCGGCGCGAAACCAGGCTGGTATATCTACCACAGCCTGCCGGCCAGCCATCAGGCTATTTTCTTCCCAATGAGCGGCCTGAAAAAACAGCCTTACGATTTGCGCTATAAAGTGTCATCAGATTATGCCCTGGCGGCCAGCCTGTACAAATCTGGCTACCCGTTCCGTCGAATTAAAGGACTGGTATCTGAATTTTCAATGGGTGGTGTGTCAACCTCGAATAATCTGGAACTGTGCCAGGATGCCAAAAACGTGCAGCGTAAAATATTACGCGTGCCGGGGTTCTGGGCGGAATTATCTTATTTCTTACGTCTGAAAACGACGGGTAAAGCGAAAGCCTTATATAACAAAGCCTGAGATATAAGGAAACGTAATGCAGGAATTAAATGGATTCTCCGTGCCGAAAGGTTTTCGGGGCGGGAGCGGTATTAAAGTTCAACTGTGGTGGGCTGTACAGGCAACGTTATTTGCCTGGTCGCCGCAAATACTGTACCGCTGGCGCGCATTTTTGCTGCGTCTGTTTGGCGCAAAAATAGGAAAAAACGTAGTCATTCGACCTTCGGTGAAAATTACTTATCCCTGGAAATTAACGCTTGGGGATTACGCCTGGGTTGGGGATGACGCGGTGTTATATACCCTTGGCGAGATTACGATTGGCGCAAATTCGGTGGTTTCACAGAAGTGTTATTTGTGCACCGGCAGCCACGATTTTATGAGCCCGCATTTTGATATTACCGCTTCGCCTGTTGTGATCGGTGAAAAATGCTGGCTGGCAACAGACGTCTTTGTTGCACCCGGTGTTTCTGTTGGCGATGGCACGGTAGTCGGTGCCCGCAGCAGCGTTTTTAAATCGCTTCCGGCAAATAAAATTTGCCGTGGCAACCCCGCAGTGGTGATACGCGAACGCGTTGAAACTGAAAAACTTTGATAAGTACAGAGGAATATAAACATGTCTAAAGTCGCTCTCATCACCGGCGTTACCGGACAAGATGGTTCTTACCTGGCAGAATTGCTGCTGGAAAAAGGGTATGAAGTTCACGGTATTAAGCGTCGTGCCTCTTCATTCAACACCGAGCGTGTCGATCACATTTACCAGGATCCGCATGCGGCAAACCCGAAATTCCATCTGCACTACGGCGACCTGACCGATACCTCCAACCTGACCCGCATCCTGCAAGAAGTACAGCCGGATGAAGTGTACAACCTGGGGGCAATGAGCCACGTTGCGGTATCCTTCGAGTCCCCGGAGTACACCGCTGACGTGGATGCGATGGGTACGCTGCGTCTGCTGGAAGCGATTCGCTTCCTTGGTCTTGAGAAGAAAACCCGCTTCTACCAGGCATCTACCTCTGAGCTGTACGGTCTGGTGCAGGAAATTCCGCAGAAAGAAACCACGCCGTTCTACCCACGTTCTCCGTACGCTGTGGCGAAACTGTACGCTTACTGGATCACCGTGAACTACCGTGAATCCTACGGCATGTACGCCTGTAACGGCATTCTGTTCAACCACGAATCTCCGCGTCGCGGCGAAACCTTCGTGACCCGCAAAATCACCCGCGCGATCGCCAACATCGCTCAGGGCCTGGAGTCTTGCCTGCACCTCGGCAACATGGATTCCCTGCGTGACTGGGGCCATGCGAAAGACTACGTGAAAATGCAGTGGATGATGTTGCAGCAGGAACAGCCAGAAGACTTCGTGATCGCGACCGGCGTGCAGTACTCCGTGCGTCAGTTCGTTGAGATGGCTGCGGCACAGCTGGGCATCAAGCTGCGCTTCGAAGGCACCGGCGTGGAAGAGAAGGGTATCGTTGTTTCCGTGACCGGCCACGACGCACCGGGCGTGAAGCCAGGCGACGTGATTGTCCAGGTTGATCCGCGTTACTTCCGTCCTGCTGAAGTGGAAACCCTGCTGGGCGACCCAACCAAAGCGCACGAGAAGCTGGGCTGGAAACCAGAAACCACCCTGCAAGAAATGGTATCCGAGATGGTGGCCAAAGATCTTGAAGCAGCGAAAAAACACTCCCTGCTCAAGTCTCATGGCTACGAGGTTGCCATCGCGCTGGAGTCCTGAGAATGACAAAACAACGTATTTTTGTCGCCGGTCATCGCGGAATGGTGGGTTCCGCGATTGTTCGCCAGCTGGAACAGCGCGGCGACGTTGAGGTGATTGTTCGCACCCGCGACGAGCTGAACCTGCTTGACAGCAAAGCGGTGCAGGACTTCTTCGCCAGCGAACGTATCGACCAGGTGTATCTGGCGGCGGCGAAGGTGGGCGGCATTGTCGCTAACAACACCTACCCGGCGGATTTCATCTACGAGAACATGATGATTGAGAGCAACATCATTCACGCGGCGCATCTGTACAACGTGAATAAACTGCTGTTCCTCGGCTCATCCTGTATCTACCCGAAAATGGCGAAGCAGCCGATCGCCGAGAGCGAACTGTTGCAGGGCACGCTTGAAGCCACCAACGAGCCGTATGCGATTGCCAAAATTGCCGGGATCAAGCTGTGTGAATCCTACAACCGTCAGTATAACCGCGACTATCGCTCGGTGATGCCGACCAACCTGTACGGACCGCACGACAACTTCCACCCGAGCAATTCGCACGTGATCCCGGCGCTGCTGCGTCGTTTCCACGAGGCGACTGCCGAGAACGCCCCGGACGTGGTGGTGTGGGGCAGCGGTACGCCAATGCGTGAGTTCCTGCACGTGGACGACATGGCGGCGGCCAGCATTCACGTCATGGAGCTGGATCGCGAGGTGTGGCAGGAAAACACCGAGCCGATGCTGTCGCACATTAACGTCGGGACCGGCGTGGACTGCACCATTCGCGAGCTGGCGCAGACCATCGCGCAGGTGGTGGGCTACAAAGGACGCGTGGTGTTTGACGCCACCAAACCGGACGGCACGCCGCGCAAGCTGCTGGACGTGACCCGTCTGCATCAGCTGGGCTGGTATCACGAGGTCTCACTGGAGCAGGGGCTGGCCAGCACCTACCAGTGGTTCCTGGAAAACCAGCACCGCTTCCGGGGGTAATGATGTTTTTAAGTCAGGAAGATTTTGCCACGGTAGTGCGTTCCACTCCGCTGATCTCAATTGATTTGATCGTGGAGAACGAACGCGGCGAGTTCTTGCTGGGGAAACGAACCAATCGTCCTGCACAGGGCTTCTGGTTCGTGCCCGGCGGGCGCGTGCAGAAGGATGAGACGCTTACCGATGCGTTTGAGCGTCTCACTCTGGCGGAACTGGGCCTGCAACTGCCGATGGCAGCGGGCCAGTTTTACGGGGTCTGGCAGCACTTCTATGACGATAACTTTTCAGGCACCGGGTTCACCACGCACTACATCGTGCTGGGGTTCCGCCTGAAGGTGAGTGAGGCAGACCTGCGTCTGCCTGATTCTCAGCATGACGATTACCGCTGGTTAACGCCAGAGGCGCTGCTGGCAAGCGACAACGTCCATGACAACAGTCGGGCGTACTTCCTTGCGGAACGTCAGGCCGAGGTGCCAGGTCTATGAAAATCCTCGTCTACGGAATTAACTACTCGCCGGAGCTTACCGGTATCGGGAAATACACCGGCGAGATGGTCGAGTGGATGGCGAGCCAGGGACATGACGTGCGGGTGATTACTGCCCCGCCGTATTACCCGGAGTGGAAGGTAGGCGAACGCTATTCCAGCTGGCGCTACCGCCGCGAAGAGGGCGCCGCGACCGTCTGGCGCTGCCCGCTCTACGTGCCGAAACAGCCCTCGACGCTGAAACGTTTAATTCATCTGGGTAGCTTTGCCCTGAGCAGTTTCTTCCCGCTGATGGCGCAGCGTCGCTGGAAGCCGGATCGCATCATCGGCGTGGTGCCGACGCTGTTCTGCACGCCAGGCATGCGCCTGCTGGGCAAACTCTCCGGCGCGCGCACCCTGCTGCACATTCAGGATTATGAAGTGGACGCCATGCTCGGGCTGGGAATGGCCGGGAAAGGCAAGGGCGGCAAGGTGGCGAAGCTCGCCAGCGCCTTTGAGCGCAGCGGCCTGCACAACGTGGATTACGTCTCGACCATTTCGCGCTCGATGATGAACAAGGCGCAGGAGAAGGGCGTCCCGGCGGAAAAAGTGATCTTCTTTCCGAACTGGTCCGAAGTGGCGCGCTTCCGCGATGTGACAGACCAGGATGCGCAGGCGTTACGCGCGCAGCTCGGGTTGCCTGCTGAGCAAAAAATCATTCTTTACTCAGGCAACATCGGCGAAAAACAGGGGCTGGAGAGCGTGATTGACGCCGCGCTTCAGCTGAGCGAACACCCGTGGATGTTCGTGATAGTCGGGCAGGGCGGCGGTAAAGCGCGGCTGGAAAAAATGGCCAGCGAGCGCGGACTGACCAACATCCGCTTCTTCCCGCTTCAGTCTTATGACGCGCTGCCCGCGCTGCTGAAAATGGCGGATTGCCATCTGGTGGTGCAAAAACGCGGCGCGGCGGATGCGGTGCTGCCGTCCAAGCTGACCAACATTCTGGCAGTGGGCGGAAACGCGGTGATTACGGCAGAAGCCGCAACAGAATTAGGCCAGCTGTGCAACAGCTACCCGGGCATTGCCGTTTGCGTGGAGCCGGAATCGGTTCCTGCGCTGGTGACCGGAATTGAGCAGGCACTCGCCATGTCAAAAGAGAACACGGTGGCACGTGAATATGCCGAACGCACGCTTGAGAAAGAGAACGTGCTGAGCCAATTTATTGCAGATATACGGGGATAAATCATGAGTCAAACCACTTTGTATCCGGTCGTAATGGCGGGTGGATCCGGGAGCCGGTTGTGGCCACTGTCCCGCGTGCTTTATCCAAAACAATTTCTGTGCCTGAAAGGCGACCTCACCATGCTGCAAACGACGGTTAACCGTCTGCACGGCGTGGAGTGTGAAAGCCCGGTGGTGATCTGTAACGAACAGCACCGCTTTATCGTTGCCGAGCAGCTGCGCCAGCTGAACAAACTGACCGAAAATATCATTCTGGAGCCTGCCGGACGCAACACGGCGCCTGCCATTGCCCTTGCGGCGCTGGCGGCAAAACGCAGCAGCCCGGACTGCGACCCGCTGATGCTGGTGCTGGCGGCTGACCACGTCATCCAGCAGGAAGAGGCCTTCCGCGATGCGGTACGCGCCGCGATTCCTTACGCTGAGAACGGCAAGCTGGTGACCTTCGGCATCGTGCCGGATCTCCCGGAAACCGGCTATGGCTATATTCGCCGCGGCAGCGTTACGCCGGGTGAAGGCGACAGCGTGGCCTTTGACGTGGCGCAGTTTGTCGAAAAACCGAATCTGGAAACCGCGCAGGCGTACGTCGCCAGCGGTGAATACTACTGGAACAGCGGTATGTTCCTGTTCCGCGCCGGTCGCTACCTGGAAGAGCTGGAAAAATATCGCCCGGATATCTTACGCGCCTGCGAAAAAGCGATGGCGGTGGTGGATCCGGATCTCGATTTTATCCGCGTGGACGAAGAAGCTTTCCTCGCCTGTCCGGAAGAGTCCATTGACTATGCGGTGATGGAACGTACGGCAGATGCGGTAGTGGTACCGATGGATGCGGGCTGGAGCGACGTCGGCTCCTGGTCGTCATTGTGGGAGATTAGCGCGCATACCCCGGAGGGTAACGTCCATCACGGGGATGTGATCAGCCACAAAACGGAAAACAGCTACGTCTACGCCGAATCTGGCCTCGTCACTACGGTAGGGGTGAAGGATCTGGTGGTCGTGCAGACCAAAGACGCGGTGCTGATTGCCGACCGTAATGCCGTGCAGGACGTTAAAAAAGTGGTGGAGAAGATCAAGGCCGATGGCCGCCACGAACACCATATTCACCGTGAAGTTTACCGCCCGTGGGGCAAATATGACTCCATCGACGCCGGCGAGCGTTACCAGGTGAAACGCATCACCGTGAAGCCGGGAGAAGGGCTGTCGGTGCAGATGCACCATCACCGCGCCGAACACTGGGTGGTGGTGGCGGGGACCGCCAAAGTGACCATCGACGGTGAAGTGAAGCTGCTCGGTGAAAACGAGTCCATTTATATTCCGCTGGGGGCGACGCACTGTCTGGAGAACCCGGGGAAAATTCCGCTCGACTTAATTGAGGTGCGTTCCGGCTCCTATCTGGAAGAGGACGACATCATCCGCTTCCAGGATCGCTACGGGCGCGTGTAGCACTCCGCATCATGCCCGGTGGCGCTGCGCTTTCCGGGCCTACGAATGACAAAAATAAATTTGGCCATTACATGGTCAGGGCCAACTGTTGCCTGAAAAAGGGGTCATCATGGAAAAATTAACCTGTTTTAAAGCCTACGATATTCGCGGCAAGCTGGGCGAAGAGCTGAACGAAGACATTGCGTGGCGCATCGGCCGCGCGTACGGCGAATACCTGAAACCAAAAACTATCGTGCTGGGCGGTGACGTGCGTCTGACCAGCAAATCCCTGAAGCTGGCGCTGGCGAAAGGGCTACAGGACGCGGGCGTCGATGTGCTGGACATTGGCCTTTCCGGTACCGAAGAGATCTATTTTGCCACCTTCCACCTGGGCGTGGACGGCGGTATCGAAGTGACGGCCAGCCATAACCCGATGGACTACAACGGCATGAAGCTGGTACGCAAGGGCGCGCGTCCTATCAGCGGCGACACCGGCCTGCGCGACGTGCAGCGTCTGGCCGAGGCCAACGACTTCCCGCCGGTGAATGAAGCCAGACGCGGCAGCTATAAGCAGATTAACCTGCAAAAAGAGTACATCGACCACCTGCTGGGCTACATCAACGTGGCAAACCTCAAACCGCTGAAGCTGGTGATTAACTCCGGCAACGGCGCGGCAGGCCCGGTTATCGATGCACTTGAAGCCCGCTTTAAGGCGCTGAACGTGCCGGTGACCTTCGTCAAAGTGCACAACACGCCAGACGGCAACTTCCCGAACGGTATTCCTAACCCGCTGCTGCCGGAGTGCCGTGACGACACCCGCAACGCGGTGATTGAGCACGGCGCCGATATGGGTATCGCCTTTGACGGCGATTTCGACCGCTGCTTCCTGTTCGATGAGAAAGGGCAGTTTATCGAAGGCTACTACATCGTTGGCCTGCTGGCGGAAGCGTTCCTTGAGAAAAACCCGGGGGCGAAGATCATTCACGATCCGCGTCTTTCCTGGAACACCGTCGACGTGGTGAAGGCCGCGGGCGGCGAGCCGGTGATGTCCAAAACCGGTCACGCGTTTATCAAAGAGCGTATGCGCGAGGAAGACGCCATCTACGGCGGCGAGATGAGCGCCCACCACTATTTCCGTGATTTTGCCTACTGCGACAGCGGGATGATCCCGTGGCTGCTGGTGACTGAGCTGCTGTGCCTGAAAGGGAAGAGCCTGGGCGAACTGGTGCGCGACCGCATGGCGGCGTTCCCGGCGAGCGGGGAGATCAACAGCAAACTGGCGCAGCCCGCTGAGGCCATTGCCCGCGTAGAACACCACTTTGCCATTCATGCGCTGGAGATTGACCGTACCGACGGTATCAGCATGGCGTTCCCGCAGTGGCGCTTCAACCTGCGCTCCTCCAACACCGAGCCGGTGGTGCGCCTGAACGTGGAGTCCCGGGCTGATACCGCGCTGATGGAAGCCCGAACGAAGGACATTCTGGCGCTGTTGAATCAGTAAAAAGAAAACCTTACCCCTCACCCTAACCCTCTCCCCAAAGGGGAGAGGGAACTTGAACACCCTCTCCCCTTTGGGGAGAGGGCCGGGGTGAGGGGCGAGGGGTAAGGTTTAGAACTAAAGGAACAACGATGACAAATCTAAAAAAGCGCGAACGAGCGAGAACGAATGCATCGTTAATCTCTATGGTGCAGCGTTTTTCTGATATCACCATCATGGTCGGCGGACTGTGGGCGGTGTGTTGGGTCAGCGGGCAGTCGTTCTTATACATGCACTTGCTGATGGCGTTGATTGCGCTGGTGGTGTTTCAGATGATCGGCGGCATGACCGATTTTTATCGTTCATGGCGCGGCGTCAAAATGACCACCGAACTGATGCTGCTGCTCCAGAACTGGACCTTAAGCCTGGTTTTCAGCGCAGGGCTGGTGGCGTTCAGCCATGATTTTGATAACCGTCTTGTGACCTATCTCTGCTGGTATCTGTTAACCAGCATTGGCATGGTGGTCTGCCGCTCGCTGATCCGCTTTGGCGCGGGCTGGCTGCGCAACCGCGGGTATAACCGTCGCTTCGTTGCCGTAGCGGGCGACCTGCCGGTGGGGCAGGTGTTGCTCGACAGCTTCCGCAAAGAGCCGTGGTTAGGTTTTGAAGTGGTCGGGATTTATCACGATGCGAAGCCCGGCGGCGTGCCGTCCGACTGGGCAGGTAACTACGAACAGCTTATTGACGATGCGAAAGCCGGCAAAATTCATAACGTCTACATCGCCATGCAGATGAAAGATGAATCCCGCATCAAGAAACTGATGCGCGAGCTGGCGGATACCACCTGCTCGGTGATCCTCATCCCGGATGTCTTCACCTTCAATATTCTCCACTCCCGTATTGAAGAGGTGAACGGGGTACCGGTTGTTCCACTGTACGACACGCCGCTGTCGGGGATTAACCGCGTGCTGAAGCGCGTGGAAGATATCGTCCTTTCGTCCCTGATCCTGCTGCTCATCTCCCCGGTGCTGTGCTGCATTGCGCTGGCGGTGAAGCTCAGCTCGCCGGGGCCGATCATCTTCCGTCAGACCCGCTACGGCATGGACGGTAAGCCGATCATGGTGTGGAAATTCCGCTCCATGAAGGTGATGGAGAACGACAAGGTGGTGACCCAGGCGACGCAGAACGATCCGCGCGTCACCCGCGTGGGTAACTTCCTGCGTCGTACCTCGCTCGATGAGCTGCCGCAGTTCATCAACGTGTTCACCGGCGGGATGTCCATCGTCGGGCCTCGTCCTCACGCCGTGGCCCATAACGAGCAGTACCGTACCCTGATCGAAGGCTACATGCTGCGCCATAAGGTGAAGCCAGGCATCACCGGCTGGGCGCAGATCAACGGCTGGCGCGGCGAGACCGACACGCTGGAAAAAATGGAAAAACGTATCGAGTTCGATCTGGAATACATCCGCGAGTGGAGCCTCTGGTTCGATATCAAGATTGTTTTTCTGACCATTTTCAAAGGTTTCGTGAACAAAGCGGCGTACTAAGATGAGCTTACGAGAAAAAACCATCAGCGGCGCGAAATGGTCAGCCATGGCCACCATCGTCATTATTGGCCTCGGCCTGGTGCAGATGACGGTGCTGGCGCGCATTATCGATAACCACCAGTTTGGTCTGCTGACCGTCTCGCTGGTGATTATCGCCCTGGCCGATACGCTGTCGGACTTTGGTATCGCCAACTCCATTATCCAGCGCAAAGAGATCAGCCATCTGGAGCTGACCACCCTCTACTGGCTGAACGTCGGGCTGGGTATCTTCGTCTTTGTGCTGGTGTTCCTGCTGAGCGATGTGATTGCCGGCGTGCTGCATAACCCGGACCTGGCGCCGCTGATGCGCACCCTGTCGTTCGCTTTCGTGGTGATCCCGCACGGGCAGCAGTTCCGCGCGCTGATGCAGAAGGAGCTGGAGTTCAACAAAATCGGCATGATTGAAACCAGCGCCGTACTGGCGGGCTTTACCTTCACTGTGGTCAGCGCCCATTTCTGGCCGCTGGCGATGACCGCCATCCTCGGCTACCTGGTTAACTCTGCCGTGCGCACGCTGCTGTTTGGCTTCTTTGGCCGTAAGATTTATCGCCCGGGGCTGCATTTTTCGCTGGCGTCTGTTTCATCCAACCTGCGCTTCGGCGCGTGGCTGACGGCAGACAGCATTATCAACTACGTGAATACTAACCTCTCCACGCTGGTGCTGGCGCGTATTCTGGGCGCGAGCGTCGCGGGTGGCTACAACCTGGCGTATAACGTCGCGGTTGTCCCGCCGATGAAGCTCAACCCTATCATTACCCGCGTGCTGTTCCCGGCGTTCGCCAAAATTCAGGACGATACCGAAAAGCTGCGCGTGAACTTTTACAAGCTGCTCTCCGTCGTGGGGATCATCAACTTTCCGGTGCTGCTGGGGCTGATGGTGGTTGCCAGCAATTTCGTACCGCTGGTGTTTGGCGAGAAGTGGAACAGCATCATCCCGATCCTGCAACTGCTGTGCGTCGTGGGGCTGCTGCGCTCGGTGGGGAACCCGATTGGTTCTCTGCTAATGGCGAAGGCGCGCGTGGATATCAGCTTCAAGTTCAACGTGTTTAAAACTTTCCTGTTTATTCCGGCAATTATTGTGGGCGGCCACATGGCGGGCGCCATTGGCGTGACGCTCGGCTTCCTGCTGGTGCAAATCGTCAATACCGTGCTGAGCTACTTCGTGATGATCAAACCGGTGCTGGGCTCCAGCTACCGTCAGTACATCCTCAGCCTGTGGCTGCCGTTCTATCTCTCCTTACCGACGCTTGCGGTGAGCTACGGCCTGGGCGTGGTGCTCAACGGGCATCTGCCGCTGGCGGCGCTGCTTGCGGTGCAGGTCGCGGCAGGCGCGCTGGCGTTCGCCGTGATGATTGTGCTGTCACGCAATGCGCTGGTGGTCGAGATGAAGCGCCAGTTTTGCCGTAACGAAAAAATGAAAACGCTGCTTCGCGCAGGCTAATTTTACGAGGCCATTATGAAATTACTTATTCTTGGCAACCATACCTGCGGCAACCGTGGCGACAGCGCCATCCTGCGCGGTTTACTGGATGCAATTAACACCCTTAAGCCTGAGACTGAAGTGGATGTGATGAGCCGTTATCCGGTCAGCTCATCCTGGTTACTGAACCGCCCGGTGATGGGCGACCCGCTCTACAGCCAGATGAAACAGCACAACAACGCCGCGGGCGTGATGGGGCGCGTGAAGAAAGTGCTGCGTCGCCGCTACCAGCATCAGGTGCTGCTTTCTCGCGTGACCGACACCGGCAAGCTGCGCAACATTGCCATCGCGCAGGGCTTTACCGATTTTGTTCGTCTGCTGTCCGGCTATGACGCCATTATTCAGGTGGGCGGTTCGTTCTTCGTCGATCTGTACGGCGTGCCGCAGTTTGAGCATGCACTTTGTACGTTCATGGCGAAAAAGCCGCTGTTTATGATCGGCCACAGCGTCGGGCCATTCCAGGATCCGCAGTTTAACCAGCTGGCGAACTATGTCTTCGGCCACTGCGACGCGCTGATCCTGCGTGAATCGGTCAGCCTCGACATGATGAAGCGCAGTGAAATCGACACCAGCAAAGTGGAGCACGGTGTGGACACCGCCTGGCTGGTGGATCATCAGGATGACAGTTTCCAGGCCAGCTACGCGGTACAGCACTGGCTGGACGTGGCGGCAAAGCAGAAAACCGTCGCCATTACCCTACGTGAACTTGCGCCGTTCGATAAACGCCTCGGCACGACCCAGGCGGCGTACGAGAAAGCCTTTGCCGATGTGGTGAACCGCGTGCTGGACAGCGGTTACCAGGTGCTGGCGCTTTCCACCTGTACCGGTATCGACAGCTACAACAAAGATGACCGTATGGTGGCGCTCAACCTGCGCAACCTGGTGAACGACCCGTCCCGCTATCACGTGGTGATGGACGAGCTGAACGACCTTGAGATGGGCAAGCTGCTCTCCGCCTGCGACCTGACCGTGGGCACGCGTCTGCACTCGGCTATTATCTCGATGAACTTCGGCACGCCAGCCATCGCCATTAACTACGAACACAAGTCCGCGGGCATTATGCAGCAGCTCGGTATGCCGGAAATGGCCGTTGATATTCGTCATCTGCTGGACGGGTCGCTGGGTGCGATGGTGGGCGACACGCTCGGCCAGCTGCCTGCGATCAACGAACGTCTGGCGATAGCGGTAAAAGCCGAACGCGAAAAAGGTATTGGCATGGTGAAATCCGTACTCGACCGCGTCCGGGAGGGGAAATGAAGGTTGGTTTCTTCTTACTGAAATTTCCGCTGTCGTCTGAAACCTTTGTGCTGAACCAAATCACCGCGTTTATCGATATGGGGTATGACGTGGAGATTATCGCCCTGCAAAAGGGCGATACGCAAAACACCCATGCGGCGTATACCCGGTATGGGCTGGAGGCGAAAACCCGCTGGTTGCAGGATGAACCCACCGGACGAATGAACAAACTGCGCCATCGCGCCAGCCAGACGCTGCGCGGCCTTCATCGCGCCTCGACGTGGCGGGCGCTGAATATGTCGCGCTATGGGGCGGAGGCCCGCAACCTGATCCTTTCCGCCATTTGCGGGCAAACGGCCCAGCCGTACCGGGCCGATGTCTTTATCGCCCACTTTGGCCCGGCGGGCGTCACTGCGGCAAAACTGCGTGAGCTGGGGGTGATTGACGGCAAAATCGCAACCATTTTCCACGGTATCGACATCTCCAGCCGGGAAGTACTGAACCACTACACGCCGGAATATCAGCAGCTGTTTCGCCGCGGCGACATGATGCTGCCGATAAGCAACCTGTGGGCCGGACGCCTGAAAACCATGGGGTGCCCGAGCGAGAAAATCACCGTTTCACGCATGGGCGTGGATATGGAACGTTTCACTCAGCGACCGGTTAAGGTGCCGGGCAAGCCGCTGCAAATTATCTCTGTTGCCCGCCTGACCGAAAAGAAAGGGCTGCACGTAGCCATCGAAGCCTGTCGCCAGCTGAAGGCGCGCGGCGTGGACTTCCACTACCGCATCCTGGGTATCGGGCCGTGGGAGCGTCGCCTGCGCACGCTGATTGAACAGTATCAGCTGGAAGACGTGGTCGAGATGCCGGGCTTCAAGCCGAGCCACGAAGTGAAAGCCATGCTTGATGATGCGGATGTATTCCTGCTGCCTTCCGTAACCGGCGCCGACGGCGATATGGAAGGTATTCCCGTGGCGCTGATGGAGGCGATGGCGGTCGGCATTCCGGTAGTCTCGACCCTGCACAGCGGGATCCCTGAGCTGATCACCTCTGAATACTCCGGCTGGCTGGTCCCTGAAAACAATGCGCTGGCGCTGGCGGATCGTCTGGCTGCGTTCAGTGATATCGATCAGCAGACGCTGATCCCTGTGCTGCAAAATGCGCGGCAAAAAGTTGAAGCAGAATTCAATCAGCAGGTGATTAATCGCCAGTTAGCGAGCCTGCTGCAAACGCTGTAACGCTGAGGTTGTATGCTGAAAAAGATTACCCGACGCCGATTTGTCTCTTCTTTATCCGTCCTGGCTGCCATGCCGCTGCTGTCGCCCCGCGCTGTGCGGGCGGCAACCGGGAAGACGGTTTCTGTCGATCGCTACAACAATCACGACTGGAACGCCGCCTTTAAGCAGGCATTTACCGAGGGCGATACCGTTGTTGTTCCCGCCGGGTTAACCTGTGAAAACATCAATACCGGCATTTTCATTCCTGATGGCAAAACCCTGCTGATCCGCGGTGCGCTGAAGGGCAACGGCCGCGGGCGGTTTGTGCTCCAGGAAGGCTGTAAGGTCATTGGGGAAGGAGAGGGGCGCACGCATAACATTACGCTGGACGTGCGTGGCTCCGACTGTGTCATTAAAGGGCTGGCGATGAGCGGCTTCGGCCCCGTCACCCAGATCTACATCGGCGGTAAAAAGCCGAGAGTGATGCGTAACCTGCTTATCGATCGCATTGCCGTGAGCCAGGCCAACTACGCCATTCTGCGCCAGGGTTTTCATAATCAGGTGGACGGTGCGCGCATAACCAACAGTAAATTCAGCCATTTGCAGGGTGACGCGATTGAGTGGAACGTGGCGATTAACGACCGTAACATCCTGATCTCTGACCACGTGATCGATAACATCAACTGCACCAACGGCAAGATCAACTGGGGCATAGGTATTGGGCTGGCTGGCAGCACGTACGACAATGACTATCCTGAACAGCAGACCGTTAAAAACTTCGTGGTGGCAAATATCACCGGCAGCAACTGTCGGCAGTTGGTCCATGTTGAAAACGGTAAACACTTTGTGATCCGTAATATCAAGGCCAGCAATATTACTCCCGACTTCAGTAAAAAGGCCGGAATTGATAACGCGACGGTAGCTATTTATGGCTGTGATAATTTCGTTATTGATAATATCGATATGGTGAACAGCGCCGGAATGTTAATCGGGTATGGCGTGATCAAGGGCGATTATCTGTCGATACCGCAAAACTTCAAACTTAACGATATTCGCCTGGATAACCGCCAGCTGGCCTATAAGCTGCGCGGGATACAGATTTCCTCCGGCAATGCCACCTCGTTTGTTGCCATCACCAACGTCAACATGCAGCGAGCAACGCTTGAGCTGCACAACAAGCCACAGCACCTTTTCTTGCGTAATATCAACGTGATGCAGGAGTCAGCGACGGGACCAGCGCTTAAGATGAACTTCGACTTGCGCAAAGACGTGCGTGGGAAGTTTATGGCCAAAAACGAGACGCTGTTGTCGCTCGCGAACATAAAAGCGGTTAATGAAAAGGGGCAGAGTTCGGTGGATATTGATCGGGTCGATCAACACGTGGTGAATACGGAACGGTTGAATTTTGCGCTGCCGCACAGGTAATCCTAGAGCCTATTTTGCGACTATTCCTGGTACGGAATCGCGATCTATTCAGATTACAACTACTGTAATTTGTGGTGGGGTGACCTAGGATTACTTCATATTTACGGCAAAACATGCTGGCGAAAACAGGTTTAAAAGCTATAATTCGTCAACCATTTTAAGGTGGAAGAAATAATGATTAATTTGAAAGCAGTCATACCGGTAGCGGGTTTGGGCATGCATATGTTGCCCGCCACAAAGGCCATTCCTAAAGAGATGCTGCCGATCGTTGACAAGCCGATGATTCAGTACATCGTCGACGAGATTGTTGCTGCGGGGATCAAAGAAATCGTTTTGGTGACGCACTCTTCGAAGAATGCCGTTGAGAACCACTTCGACACCTCTTATGAACTCGAAGCGCTGCTTGAGCAGCGCGTTAAGCGTCAGCTTCTGGCAGAAGTTCAGTCTATCTGTCCTCCTGGCGTGACCATCATGAACGTGCGTCAGGCGCAGCCGCTGGGTCTGGGCCACTCAATCCTCTGCGCGCGCCCGGTGGTGGGTGATAACCCGTTCATCGTTGTTCTGCCGGATATCATCATTGATACCGCATCTGCGGATCCGCTGCGTTACAACCTGGCGGCGATGGTGGCGCGTTTCAACGAGACGGGCCGCAGCCAGGTGCTGGCGAAACGCATGGATGGCGATCTCTCTGAGTACTCTGTCATTCAGACGAAAGAAGCGCTGGAGACGGAAGGGCAGGTGAGCCGCATTGTTGAGTTCATCGAAAAGCCGGATCAGCCTCAGACCCTGGACTCCGACCTGATGGCAGTCGGTCGTTATGTGCTGAATGCGGATATCTGGGCTGAGCTGGAAAAAACCGAGCCTGGTGCCTGGGACCGTATCCAGCTGACCGATGCGATTGCTGAACTGGCTAAGAAGCAGTCCGTTGATGCCATGCTGATGACCGGCGACAGCTACGACTGCGGTAAGAAAATGGGGTATATGCAGGCATTTGTGAACTACGGTCTGCGTAACCTGAAGGAAGGGGCGAAGTTCAGAAGCCGCATTGAGAAGTTGCTGGCTAACGACTGATTCGTCTCTGTCTTTTTGAAAAAGCGGCAGTTATCATTTGGTATGTGTAAACATAACCAAAATGGTAACTGCCGTTTTTCGTTATTAATTCTAGTGATAACATGGAGTTATCTGATTCAAAAGTGGACTGATTTGTAACGATTTGTGCTTGTTTCCGAGTCCATTTAGGACGACAATTAACGCCAGTTTTTTGTCTGTAATCAGACCTCAAAATCCTTTATTCAACATTCGCTCAGTGCACTGGTAGCTGTTAAGCCAGGGGCGGTAGCGTGCCTTTTTTACACACAATCTAGTATTGAGCAAAGCAGGAGAAGCAGGATGTTACTTCCAGTGGTGATCGCAGGAGGAACAGGGAGTCGACTATGGCCGATGTCTCGCGAGTTGCAGCCTAAGCAATTCCTTTCATTCCATCAGGGCGGATCGATGCTGCAAAATACGATTTCACGCCTCGACGGTCTGGATGTGACCGATCCGATTGTTATCTGCAATGAAGATCACCGTTTTCTGGTGGCCGAGCAGTTGAGACAAATGCATAAGCTCGCCGGGAATATCATTCTTGAACCTGTTGGGCGCAATACGGCACCGGCTATTACTCTGGCTGCCCTCCATGCACTGGAAACTGGTGAAGATCCTGTCATGCTCATTCTGGCTGCCGATCACTTGATTGCCGACACAGCCACATTCCATTCCGTCATTACCAACGCCATTCCTTTTGCAGAACAAGGCAAATTGGTTACCTTCGGTATCGTGCCTACGCAGCCAGAAACTGGCTACGGCTACATTCAGCGTGGTGAAGAACAACATGCCGATCAGTCTACCGCCTGGAAAATCAAGCGCTTTGTTGAAAAACCGGATCAGGCGACCGCTATCTCTTACCTCGAAAGTAAAGAGTATCTCTGGAACAGCGGTATGTTTATGTTCCGGGCCTCTTCCTATCTGAACGAAGTTGCGAAATTTTGTCCGTCGATCCTTGATGCATGCAAAAATGCCATGCAGCAGCCCGTCAGCGATCTCGATTTTATCAAACTCGATAAAGAGACATTCACCTGTTGTCCGTCTGATTCCATCGACTATGCGGTGATGGAACATACAGACCTGGGCATTGTGACGGCGATGGATGCAGGGTGGAACGACGTGGGCTCGTGGTCAGCGCTATGGGAAACCTCGTCGCATGATGCTAATGGCAACGCGCTGATTGGCGATGTTTTCACCCATCAGACCCGCGATTGTTATATCCGCAGCGAAGGGAAATTAACCGCAGCGTTAGGGTTGGACGACCTTATTATTGTTAATACCAAAGATGCGCTGCTGGTTTCCCATAAGGATAATGTCCAGGATGTGAAAGTTGTTGTTGAGCATCTAAAAGCCCATTCACGTGCTGAATGTCGCGAACATACCACGCGTTATATGCCCTGGGGCCATGTCGAAACGCTTGTTCGGGATACGCGTTACCGGGTTAACCGTGTAACCATTATTCCTGGTGGTGAGCTCTCGCTTCAGCTGCATCATCATCGTATTGAGCACTGGGTTGTGCTGACCGGAACGGCGCTAATTGGTGTCGAAGGGAACGAAATTTATCTCACTGAAAATGAATCAACGACAATCCCTGTGGGAAAAAAACATAAGCTCTCGAATCCAGGAAAAATAAATCTGGAAATTCTGGAAATTCAGTTTGGTAGTTATTTGGGTGAAGATGACGTACTAAGGATTTCATAATGGAAAATAACAATAAAAAATTAAGTTGTTTTAAGGCCTATGATATTCGGGGGAAATTAGGTGAAGAGCTTAATGAGGATATTGCCTGGCGTATTGGTCGCGCTTATGCGCAATGTCTGGAACCAAAACAGGTTGTTGTCGGCGGCGACGTTCGTCTGACAAGTGAGTCTCTGAAGCTGGCTCTCGCGGAAGGCTTGATGGCGGGCGGCTGTGATGTGCTTGATATTGGACTTTCTGGCACAGAAGAGATTTACTTCGCCACCTTCCATCTGGGCGTTGATGGCGGTATAGAAGTAACGGCCAGCCATAATCCGATTGACTATAACGGGATGAAGCTGGTTCGCAGCGGTGCCCGGCCGATCAGCGGTGACACGGGTTTGAAAGAGATCCAGCTCCTCGCGGAAATAAATGATTTCGCCCCATCTCAGCGTATGGGAAGCTATAAAAAGATTAACGTTCTTAATGAGTATGTTGATCATTTACTGGGCTATATCAATCTCGACAATTTCCGCATTAAACCGATTAAGTTAGTCATCAACTCCGGTAATGGTGCCGCGGGGCACGTTATTGATGAAATTGAAAAGCGTTTCAAAACGGCCGGCATTCCTGTCGATTTTATAAAAGTTCATAACGATCCGGATGGTACTTTCCCGCACGGTATTCCAAATCCACTTCTGCCAGAAGCACGCCAGGATACCGCCAATGCGGTTGTTACAGCTGAAGCGGATATGGGTATCGCGTTTGACGGAGATTTTGATCGCTGCTTCCTGTTTGACGAGAAAGCCAATTTTATCGAAGGTTACTATATCGTTGGACTCTTAGCAGAAGCCTTCCTGAATAAAGAGCGTGGCGCGAAAATCATCCACGACCCGCGACTGACCTGGAATACGGTTGATATTGTCGAGCGCGCGGGCGGGATCCCTGTGATGTCTAAAACCGGTCATGCTTTTATTAAAGAGCGTATGCGCAAAGAGAATGCGGTATACGGCGGTGAAATGAGCGCTCACCATTATTTCCGTGAGTTTGCTTATTGTGACAGCGGCATGATTCCATGGTTGCTGGTTGCTGAACTGGTAATAACATCCGGACGCTCTCTTGGCTCGCTGGTGGAATCACGTATCGCACGCTTCCCTGTATCTGGTGAAATTAATCGCAAAGTGGTCCATGCTTCTGCGTTAATTGATGAGATTGAAAACCGCTACTCCTCCCTGGCTGTGGATATTGACTACACGGATGGACTGAGCATGTCTTTCCCGGGCTGGCGCTTTAACATTCGCACCTCCAATACCGAACCGCTGCTGCGTCTAAATGTGGAAGCAGATGCCGATCTGGGTTTAATGGAAGCGAAACGAGATGAGCTGTTAGGGCTGATAAAAAGCTAATTTCTAAGTTGCCTAATCGCGTGGGAAAATATTAATGTTAGAAGTCTTATTAGCGGCAATCGTAGGTTTAATTTTCTTTTTTGTTTTCCTCGCTCTGCACCTACGCATCAGGTTGTTAATGGTGCTGGTATGTAGCATTCCGCAGCTCTATCTGGTGCAATTAGGTGGAGCCGATGTTCCAATGGCATTTCTGCTTCCGGCATTGCTCCTGCCTGAATTTATTATTAATGCAAACCGGTTCTTAGCAAAAGCAACGAATATTATGCTTCTTGGCCTGATACTCATCAGCACCCTGAGCCTTGCGTGGTCGGTTGAGAAATCGATGGGTATTCGTGATATTGCCTATTTGTGTGAATTTATCGTCATCTCAAACGCCGTCTACGTTTTAGCGGTGAAAGATCGAGTTGCATTGTATAAAACTATCAACGTTATGCTGTTTTTTGTTTGCTTGCAGGCGATTACGGTCATCATCTTTAGATTTAATGAGTCACTCGAATTGGCGGTAGTGTTGTCCCCTATAAGTAAATATACGATGGGAATGAATACGCTTCAGAGCTTATTAGATGGAGCCAGGAATAACTTCTACGATCCGGTTAAAGCGGGTGGGGTTTTGTTCGTTAATGCCAATGCTGCTGCCTGTTATGCAGGAATCTCATCCTTTATGGCTTGGGGCATTTACAAGGCGTTGAAATCAAAAATCACGCTTATGATGGCTATTCTGCTCTGGGCAACCGTATTTTTTACCGGCTCCAAAGCGGGCGTCCTTTTCGCGATACTTATCCCGGCATTTATTTTCTATCTGAAACTTCAGCGTTCGACACGCGTCATTTTGAGTTCAGTAGGCGCCTCGTTTGCCATAGTATTAATCGCTATAAGCGTTGTTTTCAGCATTACCGAACAAAGCGTTTTTTTAAAAGAATCCACGGATACGGCTGAAACACGTTACGAGATATGGAACTATGCATTTGACGCATTTTTAAATAATCCACTGATGGGGCAGGGCTACGGTGGTTGGGAAGCCGATTACAGTAAGCACACTGATTATTTCCTTCCGCCACACAACACGCTTATTTATCTTTGGTCTAAGTCAGGAATTATTGCTTCAATGCTGGGGCTAGGTTTTATCCTTTGCAGCATTGGGGTTGCTTTGAGAGCAATACGAAGTACAAATAATGAACAAAAAAACATCGGCTTTTCCTTCCTGATGGTGCTTTCCTGGCTTTTTGCTCACGGATTTGGCGAAAACTTTGGCTTAATAGGTGAGCAACACCAGATGATCGTGTTAGCCGTAATGCTTGGGCTTTGCCTGGCAGCAAATTTACCAATTAATCGGCATAATAGGGTACAGGAATGAAGACGGTCGGTATTTTCAGAAACCAGCTTTTTAAGGGTTCGGAAGTTTTTATTCAGCAGCAGGCTGAAGCATTACAGTGTTTTGATAAATGCTATATCGGCAGACGCCTCATCGGGACGAAACCAGAAGGCTCAGTCGCATGTGTATTGAATGAACATGGAAATGTTTACGGTAAACTCGCAGAAATGGTGAATGCGATCACCACGTCGCAGCTGCCTTATCAGTCTGTTTTAAAATCACAGCCCTTAGACCTCATTCATGCACACTTTGCGATCGATGGACTTTATGCTTTAAAGCTGGCGCAGAAGAAAGGTATTCCTTTGGTGACGACACTTCATGGATTTGATGTGACGGTCAGTAATAAGGATTTACTGGCGTCCCGGTCACCAGCCTGGATTAATTATCTTCTCCATCAAAACAAAGTTAAAAGTCAGGGCGATAAGTTTATTTGTGTTTCAGATTTCATTGCCCGTCAGGCACTGCAACATGGTTTCCCGGAAAGCAAAATCATTCAGCACTATATTGGTATCGATGTGAATAAATATCAGCCGCGTGCAAAAGAGGACGATCAAGGCATTATCCTTCATGTTGCAAGGCTGGTAGAGAAAAAAGGGACGGCCGTTTTAATCAATGCAGTCAAGCAGGTAAAGGTATCAAATCCTGATGTTAAGCTTGTGATTATAGGAGAAGGTCCGTTATTGGATGGGCTAAAGGCTCAGGTCACATCCCTTGGTCTGGATCAAACCGTTACTTTTACAGGCGCGTTGCCCCACGTCGATGTTATGGAATGGATGCGTAAAGCCAGCATGTTGGTTTTACCAAGCATTACAGCGAAAACCGGTGATGCTGAAGGGTTGGGTATGGTTCTTCTTGAAGCGGCAGTGACCGGTGTTCCTGTCATCGGTACTCAGCATGGTGGGATACCAGAGGCGATTATCGATGAGCAAACTGGGTTTTTAGTTAAAGAGCGAGATGATAAGCAATTAGCGGAAAGAATCTCGTTTCTAATGAAGGATGAACATAAGCGGTTTGAAATGGGTAAAAATGCCCGTATTTTCATTAGCGAAAAATTTAACTTGTCCAAACAAACCATAAAATTAGAAAAAATATATCAGGAACTGATTCATGGCTGAGGAAGTAATCATATTTGCTCGCTCTCTTCCATTCCATCACCTTGGCGGAATGGAAGTTGTAGCATGGGATTTAGCGGTTCAGCTACAGGTTAAAGGCTTTAAGGTTACTGTAGTTACCACGGATTTTGATGAAGATATTCCTGTTTTAGAAAATACCCCACAAATAATAAAGTTAAAAAATATCCCTAAGGCGGCATATTCGCCCGGTTGGTGGGCTGAGACTGAAAAAATCATTGAAACGTGGAGAACTAAAGATAATGTTAGTGCGGTAATTAGCATTAGCGCAGGGGCATTTAGTACACTTAAACACAAAAAATTATTCCCAAATGCAAAGTTTATTATGCAGGCCCATGGCACATCAATTGGTGAATTAGTTTCTAAGATAAAAACACGGAAAATTAAAAAGATTTTATCAAGTGTTAAAAATATACTTGGTTTTTATTCAGATGCTAAACATTACTCTTACTTCGACTGGGTTGTTGCTGTTGGGGACGCTGTAAAAAAAGATTTAACGTCCTTTCCAACAACGCTTATTTGCAGTAACGATAAAGTAGTTAAAATCGAAAATGGAATTGACGAATATTTGTTCTCTGATGATATATCTCAGCGAAACACTGTGCGCGAGCAGTTAGGCATAAGCTTTGAAGCAAAAATATTCTTGTCAGCATCACGCCTACATGAGCAAAAGGGGGTTGATAAAAATATCGATCTTTTCGCTGAAATAAAAAAAGTTAACGTAGATGCGAAACTTTTGATTTGTGGTGATGGACCTTATGAAAAACAGTTGCGAAAGAAAGTTGACGAACTCAAGTTAAATCATGATGTAATTTTCTTGGGGGCAAAAACGCGAACTGATTTGGCAAAAATAATGCAAGGTGCCGATATTTTTCTATTCCTTACCAAAAGAGTTGAAGGATTGCCATTGAATGTACTGGAGGCGATGAGCTCCGGATTACCTCTTATAATATCGGAACATCTTACATTTAATTCGAGCGATAAGATATTCAAGTGCAATCCTAATCATATTCCTTTTAAAGATGTGCAGGCTTATATTAATACTCTTAGTAGCAAGGAAAGAAGATCTTTTATCCCCAAAAAAAATACATTAAGTCACTCTGTGAGCGAATATACCTCATTATTCCTAAGAAATTCTAAATGAAAAAAGCTATTAGCCAGCTGCTAGGCGGCAACATGCTTTCGAAAGTCCTTGGATTGGTCAGGGAAGTTTTGATGGCAAAGTTTTTTGGTACAGGAGATGTCAACGGGGCTTATCGTATTGCGCAGACGGGAACCCTTGTACCAATCAATTTTATGACCAGTGACAGCCTTAATTCAGCATTCATCCCATTATATAAAAAATATCTCACCGAGAATGAATTTCGTGCATCGACTTTCAAGCTCTGTATGTTTATTTTTTTCGCTCTGATATCTGTATTTATATTCATTGTTCTGTATTTTTTATCAGACTATTGGGTCGGTATCATGGCTCCCGGAATTGGCGGGAATGCGCGTGAGATGTCGACTGAGTTACTTAAGATAATGGCTATCTGTTGTCCTTTCTATCTTTTTTCAGCGTTAATAAATTATTTGTCGATGGCACATGGAGATTATAAACCCATATCTATGCGGGCCTCCATTCAAAATGTCGGCATGCTGTTGGGTGTGGTTGCTGCATATTATTATAATAATTATCTATTACTTGCATGGGGTTTTACAGGTAGCTATATAATTTTTAGTATCTGGGCGCTTATCCGTGCAAGAAAGGGCACTATTCTAGCCCTCCCTGGTCGTTTTGATGCGACCGAAGTCAAATTGGTAATGAAGAGTTTTTGGATAACGCTTCGGCCCTTGCTTATACTACCTCTAATATTGCAAGGTAATATTACTCTGGAAAGAGCACTAGCATCATTAATCAGTATTGATGTAGTGTCCGGACTCGATTATGCCCGGTTTATTACTGACACTGTTGTTTTTATTTTGTCTGTGCCGATAGCATTTGCTGGATTATCTGAATGGTCATCGCAGAAGCCAGAAGTTGTTCGAGATAAGATAAGGTTTATTTATAATTGGCTGGCACTGCTTGTTATAAACATGTCTTTTTTCATTTTTTTCTATGCAAAAGACATCGTTATTCTACTGTTTATGCGTGGTGCATTTGATCAGCACTCCGTAACGGTAACAACTGATATTATTCAAGGAATGTGCATAGGCCTTTGGGCTCAGGTGATAGGTTATATATTCATTAAGGCATTGAGCGCACATCTCAATAATAAGAAAGTATTAGTTGTGATGATGGTTGCATTGCTGAGCAATGCGGTTGTCAACCTGGCGACGTATAAAATGTGGGGTGCATTTGGGTTAGGGCTAGGGAATTCGATATACAGTTTAATGATGTTTATCCTTAGCGCGTGTTACTTAAGGATTGCAAAAGATCTTTTTCCTGTGATAATTAAAATTTCTTTGGGATTAATTCTTTATACATCTATTATCTTGACTCTTGGGCATTACATTATTCAACCTGATAATGTTATTTTCCGACTTTTAATTAATGGCGCAATATTTGTGATGTTTAGTCTGTTATGGGCAATGTTATTCCCATTGTACCGAAATGGTATTAAAGGGATTTTCCTAAAAAAAGGACTGAGATAGCATATTTTTATGAACAAAAAAAAAGATATAAAAGACATCGTCGTCTTATCCACGGCAGACTGGGACAACCCATTCTGGACAAATAAACAGCATGTTGCCTTAGAGCTGGCAAACCGTGGGCACCGTGTTCTTTACATAGAGTCTCTGGGACTGCGCCGACCTAGTGTAAATAAGAAAGACCTTTCGCGTATCTTCCGCCGGGTTCTTAAAGCGATTAAAGCACCTCGAAAAGTGCGCGACAATGTCTGGGTATGGTCACCAATTTCCATCCCATTTAATAACTACGCTTTTGTGCGTAAGCTTAATAAACTGATTTTGAGCAGCGCGCTCAAATTCTGGTGCTGGCGTTTAAAATTCAAAGACGAAACGCTATGGACCTATAACCCGTTGACCACGCGTTTTCTGGAGCCGGGTGATTTCGGTTATGTTGTTTATCATTGTGTCGACGAAATTAAAGCTCAGCCTGGAATGCCGGTAGAGATCCTTCAGGATGCAGAGGAAGAGCTTGTACGTCGCGCAGACATTACCTTTGTCACTTCTCTGACGCTTCTGAAGTCAAGAAAGCATTGGAGCGATGAGGTCTATTACTTCTCTAACGTAGCTGATTATAATCACTTTTCAAAAGCGCTGGATGATCAACTGCCCGTTCCTGCCGACCTGAACGCGATCCCGGAGCCAAGAATTGGCTTTATTGGTGCGATTAGCGGCTATAAGGTGAATTTCTCTCTCCTGGAAGCGATTGCAGAAGCTCATCCTGAATGGTCGCTCGTGATGATTGGCGATGTTGGCGAAGGAGATCCTAACACTGATGCGACCCAACTTACCCGTCACAAAAATATTCATTTAATTGGGCCAAGGGCGTACCAGCAGTTGCCTGGCTACCTGAAGGGCTTTGCCGCAACTTTGCTGCCTAATAATTTGAATGAATATACTGCTTCAATGTTCCCTATGAAGTTCTTTGAGTATCTGGCGGCAGGGAAGGCAGTGGTGAGTGTCGATTTAGCGTCCTTGTGTGACTTTAAAGACTATTTTCGCGTTGCCCACACCCCCGCTGAGTTTATTTCAGCTCTGGAAGATATTACCTCTGGCGATCGGATTTCTGTGGAGAAATGTCAGGAGCTTGCCCGAGAATATACTTACCAGTCACGCACTAAAAAAATGTTTAAGCTAATTGATGAGAAGCGCAATGAAAGTAGCAATCGTTCATGAGTGGTTCAGTTCCTATGCGGGTTCTGAAAAAGTGGTTGAGCAAATTTTACGTTGTTATCCCGATGCGGATGTTTTCGCTGTATGTGATTTCTTAAAGCCGAAAGACAAACATTTTCTTAATAATAAAAAAGTCACTACTACATTTATTCAGCGTTTACCATTTGCAGCAAAAAAATTCCAGTCTTATCTGCCGTTGATGCCATTGGCAATTGAACAGCTTGATATGTCAGCTTATGATGTTGTTATTTCAAGCAGTCATGCTGTTTCTAAAGGGGTGATTACAGGCCCTGACCAGATTCATGTGTCATATGTCCATTCGCCTATTCGTTATGCTTGGGATTTCCAGCACCAGTATTTGCGTGAATCTGGCCTGAACAAAGGTCTTAAAGGCTGGCTTGCCAAGTATCTCCTGCATAAGATTCGTATTTGGGATTACCGTACTGCTGCGGGCGTTAATCATTTTATTGGTAACTCGCGATTTATTGCACGTCGCATTAACAAAGTTTATGGCAGACAAGCAGACGTCATCTATCCGCCTGTGAATACGGATAAGTTTGAATTCAGTGAAAAAAAAGAGGATTTCTATCTGGCTGCTTGTCGCATGGTACCTTATAAGCGTGTAGATCTCATTGTTAGTGCGTTTGCCAAAATGCCTGATAAAAAGTTAGTGGTTATCGGTGATGGTTCTGAGATGGATAAGATCAAACAGCTGGCGACGGATAATATCACGCTACTCGGCTATCAGGATGATGCTGCCATGGTAGACTATATGAAGCGTGCCAAAGCTTACGTATTTGCCGCAGAAGAAGATTTTGGTATCTCACCTGTAGAAGCACAAGCAAGCGGTACGCCGGTCATTACGTACGGTAAAGGCGGGTGCCTTGAAACGGTTAAACCCCTTGGTAGCGATAAACCGACGGGGCTGTTCTTCTTTGAACAAACCGCAGACGCTATATGCGAAGCCGTGAATACTTTTGAAAAATACGCCGATAAAATTAAGCCAGAAGACTGTCGCGAACATGCTTTAACCTTCTCAGAGCAGCGTTTCCGTGACGAGATTAGTCAGTATGTCGATAGTGCCTGGGCTCAATATTCTGAGTCACTGATCAATACTCAGGCTGCGCGAGTACAGAACAGTTATACTCATCCGGAAAAATAATGACCACGGCATAAATCAGTCGATTTATGTCAGGGATTAAACAATGAAAATTAGCGTATTTAAAGATCAAAAGAAAGAATTCATTTGCCGTGGGGCCTTAATTGCATCGGATTTATTTTGGCTTAATGTTTCTTTGGGGCTTTCCTTTTTAACCGTCATGTTTTTTATTGGCGATTTAAATACCTTTATGCCAATTCGCCAGATTGATGTGAGGGTGTTATCACACTTTATTCTGACTGTAATGTGTGTGTTTTGGTTTGGCGTCCGCTTACGTCATTATGCACAAAAGAAACCCTTCTGGTCTGAACTTAAAGAAACACTGCGTACTATTGTCATTTTTTCGATCTTCGATCTTGCATTAGTGGCATTTTCTAAATGGCACTTTTCTCGCTATATTTGGGCCTACTGTTGGCTATATGCCATCATTATGGTTCCGTTATCGCGTGAAATTACAAAAATCATTCTTAACAAATTTGGCTACTGGAAAAAGCGCACCGTTATTTTAGGTTCCGGACGAAATGCGCGTGAAGCCTATTATGCTTTACAAAGCCATGAGGTGTCTGGTTTCAAAATTGATGCGTTTTGTGATTTTGATGCGACAGCCGATATTATGGAAGAGTGTCCGATCGTTAAAGATGAAGAGACATTGCTTACTCATTATAATTCGTTTTCAACTCAGTTCGTAGTCGCGTGCGATTTTGACGAAAAAGATAAATTTGAAAACTGGTTACGATTCCTTGCGAAACATAAGTGCCGTAACGTTATAATTATTCCATCTCTGAGAGGATTCCCTTTATACGGCACTAGTATGTCATTTATATTTAGCCACGAAGTATTACTTCTTCAGGTTCACAATAATCTGTCTAAACTGACCTCGCGCTTCATTAAGCGTACTTTCGATATCGTCTGCACCTTAGGCATTCTTCTTGTTTCATCGCCACTGCTGGTTTACCTGTGGTATAAAGTTTCCCGTGATGGTGGGCCAGCTATCTATGCTCATACGAGAATTGGGCGCCGTGGTGAGAAATTTGACTGTTATAAGTTTCGCTCTATGAATATCAATTCAAAAGAGATCCTTGCAGAATTACTTGAGAAAGATCCTGAAGCGCGTGCTGAATGGGAAAAAGATTTTAAGTTGAAAAACGATCCGCGTATTACTGCTATTGGTCACTTCATTCGTAAAACGAGTCTTGATGAGTTACCTCAGTTATTTAACGTACTCAAAGGTGAGATGAGCCTGGTCGGCCCGCGTCCGGTCATCCACGAAGAGCTGGAACGCTATGCCGATGACGTTGAATATTATCTGATGGTAAAGCCAGGCATGACTGGCCTGTGGCAGGTGAGTGGACGTAACGATGTTGACTACACCACGCGTGTTTATTTTGACTCCTGGTATGTCAAAAACTGGTCTTTGTGGAATGATATCGTCATTCTCTTCAAAACCGTCAATGTGGTTCTGTTGAGAAAAGGCGCTTACTGAATTAAGCACATTGGATATGGCCTCTAATACGGAGTTTTAATGAAAGCCTTTGTTTTTGTTAATGATAACGGCGCTGCCTTTAGCCGTTATAAAAAAAATGAGATCCCTGCGCAGTTCGTATACGGCGTATCCAAATTAGAAAAGATGGGCTTTGAGGTAATGGTCGGTCGGGGAAACTTACTTAATGATCTGATTTCATTTTGGAAGTTCAAACCAGATTTGTTCTTTATGCCTTTTATTAAAAGAAAAACGATGCTTTTTTATATTCTGGCACGTATTTTTTTATTTAAAACAAAGTTTGCGGGTTGGATGCATCTCGATGTTTTCTCCCCTCCAGTGTCTCGGTTAAAGAAAGTAATACATTCATTGCTTCTGCCATTTTTAAAGTGTTATGTAAGAAAAATTGATGCGATTTTCTTTCTTTCGGAAAAGTCACGCGATGAAATCAAGGCCTCAAGAGGACTTCATTCTCATCAATGTCACTTTATACCATGGGGAGGAGATGCAACTTTCTATGCACCTTTTATTAATGGATTACATAACGAGAATATAATTTCGACAGGGCGTGAAAATAGGGATCTGCCGTCTGTAATGTCATCGGTAAAAAATAGCGACGTTACAATTGATATCTATACCAGCGATTTAAATTTGCCTGATAGCTATGCAAATGTAAATGGCGACATTAGGATAAATAAAGGTCGCTGGGCATATACAGACTTGCTTGAGAAAGTAAGTGCATCAAAGAGCATGATTATCCCTATTAAAACAGATAAGATCAATTATTGTGTCGGATTGTCTTCATTGATTGAGGCTATCGCTTTAGGCGTGCCAGTTATTGCTACATACAACCCTTACTGGTATGTCGATATTGAGAAAGAGAAGTGCGGGATTTATATTAAAGATAATTCTTTAATTGAATGGACGCGCGCTCTAGAAAAGATTAATAGGGATCCCGAGTTGGTTGCTCAAATGTCTAAAAATGCATTGAAAACATTCGAAGAAAAATGTGACTTTGTCCGTACGGAAGAGATGCTTGCAATGCATATAGATAATATACTCAAAAAAAAGTGATCCTTTAACAGCTTATAAAGAATTGTATGAGTCAGTTGAGTATAGAGCTCCTCTGAATAACTAACAGAAAGTGAAAACTATGAAAATTCTTGTCACTGGTGGTGCTGGTTTTATTGGTTCAGCCGTGGTTCGGCATATTATAAATAATACTCAGGATTCAGTATGCGTGGTTGATTGTTTAACCTATGCAGGTAATGTTGAGTCTCTGGCACCAGTTGAAAAAAATTCGCGATACTCATTCTCTCTAACTGATATTACTAATGCGAAAGCTGTTGCGGATATTTTCAATTCCTTCCAGCCTGATATCGTGATGCATTTGGCTGCTGAAAGTCATGTTGACCGTTCTATCGACGGGCCCGCGGCCTTCATCCAGACTAACGTAATAGGTACATTCATTCTTCTTGAAGCATCGCGTCAGTATTACGCATCACTTGATGATGATAGGAAGAAGGTTTACCGCTTCCACCACATCTCTACTGATGAAGTTTTTGGCGATCTTCACGATGCTGACGGATTATTCACTGAAGAAACACCTTATGCGCCAAGTAGCCCTTACTCGGCCTCTAAGGCTGGTAGCGATCATTTAGTTCGCGCCTGGAATCGTACCTATGGCTTACCAACGGTGATTACCAACTGTTCTAACAACTATGGCCCCTACCATTTTCCAGAGAAGTTAATTCCGCTCATTATTCTTAATGCTTTGTCGGGAAAACCACTCCCGGTCTATGGGAACGGCGAGCAGATCCGCGATTGGCTGTATGTTGATGATCACGCCCGCGCACTGTACAAAGTGGCTACAGAGGGCAAGATCGGTGATACATATTGCATTGGTGGTCATAACGAACGTAAAAATATTGATGTTGTAAAAACTATTTGCGCAATTCTTGATAAAATCATAGATAAAAAACCAAACGGTATTGTCAATTTTGCAGAGCTTATAACTTTTGTTGCCGATCGTCCTGGACATGATCTTCGTTATGCCATTGATGCAACTAAAATGAAAAATGATCTCGGCTGGGAGCCTCTTGAAACCTTTGAAAGCGGGATCGAAAAAACTATTCAATGGTATCTTAATAATGAAGGTTGGTGGCAGCGTGTTCTTGATGGCTCTTACGCTGGTGAACGTCTTGGCCTGAACAAATAATCGAGGTATAGCGTTATGAAAGGAATTGTTTTAGCTGGCGGTTCAGGTACACGCCTGTACCCGATTACACAAGGTGTGTCTAAGCAACTGCTCCCTATATATGACAAGCCTATGATTTTTTACCCAGTATCGGTACTCATGCTTGCCGGTATTCGGGATATCCTCATTATCACCACACCTGAAGATATGCCTGCTTTCCAGCGCTTAATGAAAGATGGCTCGCAGTTTGGTGTTAATTTCACCTACGCCGTGCAGCCCTCACCAGATGGCCTGGCACAGGCATTTACGATCGGTGAAAAGTTTATTGGCGACGAGCCTTGCGCATTAGTGTTGGGTGATAATATTTTCTTTGGTCAAAGTTTCGGTATGAAGTTGAATGCGGCGGCAAAGAAAACGTCAGGGGCAACTGTGTTTGGTTATCAGGTTCAGGATCCGGAGCGCTTTGGTGTTGTCGAGTTCGATGAACATTTCAAAGCATTATCTATTGAGGAAAAACCCCTCAAGCCTAAATCAAACTGGGCAGTTACTGGACTCTATTTCTATGACAATAATGTTGTCGACATGGTTAAGGAAATAAAGCCTTCTGCTCGCGGTGAGCTTGAAATCACAACTCTAAATCAGATGTATCTTGACCGGGGTGAGCTTGAGGTGGAGTTATTAGGTCGTGGATTTGCCTGGCTCGATACAGGTACTCACGATAGCTTGATTGAAGCTTCTCAGTTCATTCATACCATTGAAAAGCGGCAGGGTATGAAAGTGGCATGCCTTGAAGAAATTGCATTCCGTAATAGATGGCTTAGTGCGGACGAAATAGCAGTTCAGGCCGATCTGCTTCAGAAAACATCTTATGGTCAATATTTGAAAATGTTGATTGGACAATAAACCGGCATGCCAATGAAAATTTTACTTGTAGGAAAAAATGGGCAGGTTGGATGGGAATTACAACGTTCTCTTTCCACTCTTGGAGAAGTCATCGCAGTAGATTATTTCGACAAGCATTTATGTGGTGACTTGACTGACCTTCCTGGCATCGCACAAACCGTACGATTGGTGAAACCTGATGTTATCGTTAACGCGGCAGCGCATACCGCTGTGGACAGAGCCGAACAAGAACGTAACCTGTCTAAGTTGCTCAATCAGAAAGGGGTTGCGGTTCTCGCTGAGGAGTCAGCGAAATTAGGTGCGCTCCTAATTCATTACTCTACAGATTATGTGTTTGATGGTGAGGGCGATCATTATCGTCTGGAAGATGAGGCACCAGCACCGTTAAATGTCTACGGTGAGACTAAATTAGCAGGCGAGTTGGAAATTACGCGCCTTAATCCCCGACATCTCATATTCCGCACCAGCTGGGTTTATGCCACTCGTGGTAATAATTTTGCGAAAACCATGCTGCGTTTAGCTCGTGAGAAAGAGAGGTTGTCCGTTATCAACGACCAGCATGGCGCTCCGACAAGTGCTGAATTATTGGCTGATTGTACTGCACTCGCAATTCGTGAAGAGCAGAATAATAAATCTGTTGTTGGTAAATACCATTTAGTCGCAAGCGGGGAAACGACCTGGTTTGATTATGCTAATTTTGTTTTCGAAACGGCTAAAGCTCAGGGTGAGCCTCTGCTTATCCAGGAAGTTAACGGCATTTCTACCAGTGAATATCCGACACCTGCTACTCGTCCGTTGAATTCACGCCTCTCAAATCAGAAATTCCAGCGTGTGTTTAATGTGACACTTCCAGACTGGAAACAAGGTGTTGAACGTGTGGTAATAGAAGTTTTGGGGAAATAAAGAGTTAATAATGAAAGTCATTGATACTGAAATTCCTGATGTAAAAATCATCGAGCCGGTCACTTTTGGTGATGAACGGGGTTTCTTTATGGAAACTTGGCAACAAAAGAAATTTTGTGAATTGGTATGCGAACGTAACTTCGTGCAGGATAACCACTCAAAATCTGCAAGAAATATTTTGAGAGGCTTACATTACCAGACTCAAAATCCACAAGGAAAATTGGTACGTGTTGTCAGCGGAGAAGTCTTTGATGTTGCTGTTGATATGCGAAAATCATCAGCCACGTTTGGGCGCTGGACAGGTATTATGCTTTCCGCTGAAAACAAACGTCAACTTTGGATCCCTGAGGGATTTGCTCACGGTTTTTACGTCTTGTCTGAAAGCGCTGAGTTTGTCTATAAGTGCACTGATTATTATAACCCTTTGTCTGAACATTCCCTATTGTGGAATGATGATTCTGTTGGGATTAAGTGGCCACTTATTGATGGTGAGTTACCCCTGCTGTCATCCAAGGATAGTTTAGGCAAGACGTTCGCCGATTCCGTCTATTTTGACTAAACGATACACTGTTTGCCTATCTCGCGGCCGTTAGCGCACCAAAGGCTATCCATAAGTAACAGGCTTGAGTTAACATCGTATATACATTCAAACTGCATCGCACCGCAGTGATTATCCCCAAGACAGGAGTATGTAATGTCAAAGCAACAGATCGGCGTTGTCGGTATGGCAGTGATGGGGCGCAACCTGGCGCTCAACATCGAAAGCCGTGGTTATACCGTCTCCGTTTTCAACCGCTCCCGTGATAAGACCGAAGAAGTCATCGCTGAGAATCCAGGCAAAAAACTGGTTCCTTTCTATACGGTTAAAGAGTTCGTTGAGTCTCTGGAAACACCTCGTCGTATCCTGTTAATGGTGAAAGCGGGCGCAGGTACCGATGCCGCTATCGATTCACTGAAACCGTATCTGGATAAAGGCGACATCATTATCGATGGCGGCAACACCTTCTTCCAGGACACCATTCGTCGTAACCGTGAACTGTCTGCTGAAGGCTTCAACTTCATTGGTACCGGCGTATCCGGCGGTGAAGAGGGCGCTCTGAAAGGTCCATCCATCATGCCTGGCGGTCAGAAAGAAGCGTACGAACTGGTTGCGCCTATTCTGACTAAAATCGCAGCCGTAGCTGAAGACGGCGAGCCATGCGTGACCTATATCGGTCCTGATGGCGCTGGTCATTACGTGAAAATGGTTCACAACGGCATTGAATATGGCGACATGCAGCTGATTGCTGAAGCCTACTCTCTGCTGAAAGGCGGCCTGAACCTCTCCAACGAGGAGCTCGCAGAGACCTTCACCGAGTGGAATAAAGGCGAGCTGAACAGCTACCTGATCGACATCACCAAAGATATCTTCACCAAGAAAGATGAAGAGGGTAAATACCTGGTTGATGTGATTCTGGATGAAGCCGCTAACAAAGGTACCGGTAAATGGACCAGCCAGAGCTCTCTGGATCTGGGTGAGCCGTTGTCCCTGATCACCGAATCCGTCTTCGCACGTTATATCTCTTCTCTGAAAGAGCAGCGCGTTGCAGCATCTAAAGTGCTGTCTGGCCCGAAGGCCAAACCCGCTGGTGATAAAGCAGAGTTCGTTGAGAAAGTCCGTCGCGCGCTGTATCTGGGTAAAATCGTCTCTTACGCGCAGGGCTTCTCTCAGCTGCGCGCGGCATCTGACGAGAATAACTGGGATCTGAACTACGGCGAGATTGCGAAGATCTTCCGTGCCGGCTGTATCATTCGCGCTCAGTTCCTGCAAAAAATCACCGATGCCTACGCTGAGAATGCGGGTATCGCAAACCTTCTGCTGGCGCCTTACTTCAAACAAATTGCTGACGAATATCAGCAGGCGCTGCGTGATGTTGTTGCGTACGCGGTGCAGAATGGTATCCCGGTTCCGACCTTCTCCGCTGCGGTGGCATATTACGACAGCTATCGCGCTGCCGTTCTGCCAGCGAACCTGATTCAGGCACAGCGTGACTACTTCGGTGCGCATACCTATAAGCGTACCGATAAAGAAGGTGTGTTCCACACCGAATGGCTGGATTAATCTGATTTAACTCAGTCTGATAGCATGGCCCGGTGAGTCTCACCGGGCTTTTTTTATCGCTTTCGGCCCATGTTGACTTACTTTTTCCAGCCAACCACTTTCATTGCCGCATAAATCACTACGTTTATCCCTTTCTGAAGCAAGGCATTCGCCTTGACAGTCCCTCAACTTAAGAGGTAAAAACCTCAACAGTTGTTTATTGCGGTGGTGTGCTTACGCCTCCAGAAACTCAAACTTGAAGAAGTTAAACGAATGAAAATAACTATCTCCGGAACAGGCTATGTTGGTCTCTCAAACGGTATTCTGATTGCACAAAACCATGAAGTGGTTGCGCTGGATATCGTGCAGGCAAAAGTGGACATGCTTAACCAGAAGAAGTCCCCGATCGTCGATAAAGAGATTGAAGAATACCTCGCGACCAAACCGCTGAACTTCCGCGCTACCACGGACAAAGAAGACGCATACCGCGATGCGGATTTCGTCATCATCGCCACCCCAACCGACTACGATCCTAAAACTAACTACTTCAATACCTCAACCGTTGAAGCGGTGATTAAAGACGTTACGGCAATCAACCCGAACGCAGTGATGATCATCAAGTCGACAATTCCAGTGGGTTTCACCAAATCGATTAAAGAAGAGTTGGGTATTGATAATGTCTTCTTCTCGCCGGAATTTCTCCGCGAGGGCAGGGCGTTATACGATAACCTGCACCCATCCCGTATCGTGATTGGCGAGCGTTCCGAGCGTGCGGAGCGTTTTGCTGCGTTGCTTCAGGAAGGCGCAATCAAAAAAGATATTCCGGTCCTGTTCACCGATTCCACAGAAGCTGAGGCCATTAAGCTTTTCGCCAATACCTATCTGGCGATGCGTGTGGCTTACTTCAACGAACTTGACAGCTATGCCGAAAGCTTAGGTCTGAACACCCGTCAGATCATCGAGGGCGTGTGTCTTGACCCGCGTATCGGTAACCATTACAACAATCCGTCCTTCGGTTACGGTGGTTACTGCCTGCCAAAAGATACCAAGCAGCTGCTGGCAAACTATCAGGCAGTGCCGAACAACCTGATTTCCGCCATTGTGGATGCCAACCGCACGCGTAAGGACTTCATCTCAGATTCCATTCTGGCGCGTCAGCCGAAAGTGGTGGGTGTATATCGTCTGATCATGAAGAGCGGTTCTGATAACTTCCGCGCTTCTTCCATTCAGGGGATCATGAAGCGTATTAAGGCGAAGGGCGTTCAGGTGATTATTTATGAACCGGCCATGCAGGAAGACGAGTTCTTCCATTCGCGTGTGATCCGCGATCTGGATGCATTCAAAAAAGAAGCGGACGTAATTATCTCCAACCGTATGGCGGAAGAGCTGGCGGACGTGAAAGATAAAGTCTATACCCGCGATTTGTTCGGCAGCGACTGATTAATATCGTGATATAAAAAAACCCGGCGCTCTGCCGGGTTTTTGTTTTTAAACGTTATAGAAGTTGCGGTACCAGTCGACGAAGTTTTTCACGCCTTCTTTGACTGAGGTTTGTGGTTTAAACCCAATAACGTCATACAGCGCTTTGGTGTCCGCACTGGTCTCCAGCACGTCACCCGGCTGGATCGGCATCATATTTTTTACCGCTTCCTTGCCCAGCGCCTCTTCAAGTGCGGTAATGTAATCCATCAGTTCGACAGGTGAACTGTTACCGATGTTATACACGCGATACGGGGCTGAACTGGTTGCTGGCGAACCGGTTTCGACTGTCCAGTCGGCATCGGCCTGAGGAATGACGTCCTGTAGGCGAATAATCGCCTCCGCAATATCATCGATATAGGTGAAGTCGCGCTTCATCTTGCCGTAGTTGTATACGTCGATGCTGTTGCCTTCAATCATGGCTTTGGTGAATTTAAACAGCGCCATGTCCGGGCGTCCCCATGGGCCATACACGGTAAAGAAGCGCAGGCCAGTGGTTGGCAGGTTATACAGATGCGAATAGGTATGCGACATCAGCTCATTGGCTTTTTTGGTTGCCGCATACAGGGATACCGGATGGTCTACGGAATCGTCAGTAGAAAACGGCATCTTACGGTTGAGGCCGTAAACAGAACTGGATGACGCATACAGAAGATGCTGAACCTTATTGTGGCGACAGCCTTCCAGCACGTTCAGGTGACCTACCAGGTTAGCATCTGCGTAGGCATGCGGGTTTTCCAGCGAGTAACGCACGCCCGCCTGTGCGGCAAGATGGATCACGCGGTCAAATTTCTCATTGGCGAAGAGCGCAGCCATGCCCTCGCGGTCCGCTAAGTCCAGCTTGTGGAAGGTGAAACTCTCGGATTTGAGCAGTTCGAGGCGAGCGAGCTTGAGGTTAGGGTCATAGTAATCATTCAGATTATCAATCCCAACAACTTCATGCCCTACATCAAGCAGGCGCTTGCTGACATGAGAACCGATAAAGCCCGCCGCGCCCGTTACCAGAAATTTCATAGCTTCCCTCATTTACAGTGTTCTTATTGATGCCCCAGACATCAGAATCCGACTATGATAGCGCGTCGCACTTCACTTACATAACTCATCTTTCCGATATAACTCATCGGATTCTTATAGAAAAATCGCCAGCAACAGATACACTATGGAAACAAGATTGTTTTTGCCCTTTTTCATCTGTTAGGGATTGTATGACGCACAACAACGATAACCTGGTCACACGCAACAATGACCCGGAGCAAATTGATTTACTGGATTTAGTGCTACAGCTGTGGCGTGGTAAGTGGGTAATAGGGGCATTTGTTGCTGCTTTTATCGTTCTCGCCGTTATTTATATTACTGTAGCCAAAGAGAAATGGACGTCATCCGCCATCATAGCCCAGCCAGATGCGGCACAAATCGCCACCTATTCCAATGCGTTGAATATCCTCTATGGCGGGGCAGCACCTTCAACCTTAGATATCCAAAATCGTGCTATTGGTCGTTTTAATTCTTCTTTTTCAGCATTAGCGCAAGCGCTGGACAACCAGGAATTTCCCGAGAAATTGAGCATTGAGCCTACTGTAAAGGGACAGAGTGTACCTTTAACTGTCAGTTATCAGAGCGATTCGGCTGAAGCAGCACAAAAGCAGTTGGCTCAGTACATCCAGCAGGTTGACGAACAAACGGCCAAAGAACTGACGCTTGACCTCAGAGACAACCTCAAGCAACAGATCACAACCCTGAACGACTCTCTTCTGAACCAGGAGAAAGTGGCACAGGAGCAAAAAGATCTGCGTATCAAGCAAATTTCTGAGGCGCTTAAGAACGCGGAAGCGGCGAAAATTAGTACACCGCAGCTCCAGCAAACGCAGGATGTTACTCAGGAAACCATGTTCCTGCTGGGCACCGTAGCGCTCAAATCAATGGTTGATAACGAGGCGTCCCGTCCGCTGGTCTTCCCTGGCTCTTACTATCAGACCAAAAAGAACTTACTGGATATTGAAAACCTCAATGTTAACCCAGACACAGTACACGTGTATCGTTACGTGATGAAACCAGATCTGCCAATCAAGCGTGACAGCCCTAAAAAGGCCATCACCCTCATCCTTGCCGTTCTCCTCGGCGGGATCATCGGTTCTGCTGTCGTCCTCGGCCGTAACGCGCTGAGAAACTACAAACCAAGAGCCTGATTTACACACAAAAAAAGACCGGGTCTCCCCGGTCTTTTTTTATTTATGTCGTTTCCGCAAATTCTCAATCACCGTCGTTAAATCCAGCTCCTGATCCTGAAGCAGCACCAGCAGGTGATACATCAAATCCGACGCTTCGTTCGTCAGCTCCTCCCGGTCATGCACGGTGGCCGCCAGCGCCGTTTCAACGCCTTCTTCACCCACCTTCTGCGCAATACGCTTGGTGCCGCTGGCGTACAGCTTCGCCGTGTACGAGCTCTCGGGATCCGCTGATTTACGCTCTGCCAGCAGCTGTTCCAGCTGATAGAGGAACAGCCACTGGTGGCTCGCCTCGCCAAAGCAGCTGCTGGTACCTTTGTGGCAGGTCGGCCCAATCGGGTTGACCAGCACCAGCAGGGTGTCGTTGTCGCAGTCTGGCGTAATGCCGACCACATTCAGGAAGTGACCTGAGGTTTCCCCTTTCGTCCACAGGCGCTGTTTGGTGCGCGAGAAAAACGTCACCTTGCCGCTGTCGATCGTTTTTGCCAGTGCCTCCTGGTTCATGTATCCCAGCATCAGCACTTCGCCTGAAACGGCATGCTGTACAACCACCGGCAGTAATCCGTCAGTTTTTTCCCAGTCCAGCTGCGCCTGTTGTTGCTCTGTTAACATACCCTGATCTCCACGCCCTGGTCGGCCAGGTACGTTTTTAACTCACCAATATTGATAATCTGTTTGTGGAACACGGAAGCGGCCAGCGCGCCGTCTACGTTCGTATCGCGGAAGGCTTCAAGGAAGTGTTCCATGGTGCCCGCGCCGCCGGAGGCAATCAGCGGAACCTGGCAGACCGCGCGCACTTTTTTCAGCTGCTCGAGGTCGTAACCGTTGCGTACGCCGTCCTGGTTCATCATGTTCAGCACGATCTCACCCGCGCCGCGTTTTTGTACTTCCTGCACCCAGTCCAGCGTCTCCCATTGGGTGACGCGCGTGCGGCTTTCATCGCCGGTGTACTGGTTAACGTGATATTTGCCCGTCGCGGTATCAAACCAGGTGTCGATCCCCACGACAATGCACTGCACGCCAAAGCGGTCCGCCAGACGCGTAATCAGCTCCGGATCTGCAAGCGCAGGGGAGTTAATCGAAATTTTGTCCGCACCGAAAGAGAGAATTTTCGCCGCATCGTCAGCAGATTTAATCCCGCCCGCCACGCAGAAGGGAATATCAATCACCTCTGCCACGCGCGCCACCCAGCTTTTGTCCACCACGCGGCCATCGCTGGAGGCGGTGATATCGTAAAATACCAGTTCGTCTGCGCCTTCTTCGGCATAACGTTTTGCCAGCGGAACGATGTCGCCAATGATCTCGTGGTTGCGGAACTGCACGCCTTTTACAACCTGACCATCACGCACGTCCAGGCAGGGAATTATCCGTTTTGCCAGCATTGAATCGCCTCCTTCACCGTAAATTTGCCTTCCAGCAGCGCGCGACCCACGATCACGCCACGTACACCGGTTCCGCGCAGAGCGGCGATATCCGCCAGGTCGCCGATACCGCCAGAGGACTGAAACGCCACCTGCGGATAACGGGCGCAAACCTCTTCATACAGTGAGACGTTAGATCCTGCGAGCGTACCATCGCGTGAAATATCCGTGCACAGGACGTGCTTAAGCCCTACCGGGAGATACATCCCGACCAGCTCTTCCAGCGTTACGCCGGAGTTTTCCTGCCAGCCGCTGACTGCGACCTGCTTGTTACCCTGCGCGTCAATGCGCACATCCAGCGCCAGCACCAGCGCATCCGCACCGAAGCGGCGGAACCAGCCCTTGACACTCTCAGGATCTTTCACAGCGGTCGAACCCACTACCACGCGCGCCACGCCCGCGTCCAGTAAGGCGGCAACATCGGCTTCCGTACGCACGCCGCCGCCCACCTGCACCGGGACGTCCACGCCAGCCACCAGTGTTTTAAGCAGTGGGATCTGGCGTTTGGCCGGATCTTTCGCGCCGGTCAGATCGACCAGATGCAATACCTCAGCGCCCTCGGCGGCGTAAGCCTGTAACCGCGGCAGCGGGTCGTTGCCGTAGTCGCGCTGCTGCCGGTAATCGCCCTGGTGGAGACGAACAACCGTGCCGTCAATCAAATCTAAAGCGGGAATTATCATCACATCTCCAGGAAATTTTTCAGCAGTTGCGCACCGGCGGCGCCGGAGCGTTCCGGGTGAAACTGCACGCCGTAAAAGTTATCTTTCTGCACGGCGGCGGTGAACGCCTCGCCGTAATTGCACTGGGCGATGGTGTAGGCATTCACGGGCATGGCGTAGCTGTGAACAAAATAGAAGTACGCGCCGTCTTCAATACCCTGGAACAGCCTGTTGCCCGCCTTCGGATAAACGCGGTTCCAGCCCATGTGCGGCAGCGGCAGGCCGTGGTCGGTCATTTTCGGCACGTCTTCTTCAATAATGCCCAGCAGATCAACGCCGTTGCTCTCTTCGCTGCGCCGGCCAAGCAGCTGCATGCCGAGGCAAATGCCCAGCACCGGTTGAGTACAGGCTTTGATGAGATCCACCAGCTCGCGCTCATGGATCTGATCCATCGCCGCCTGGGCGGTGCCTACGCCCGGCAGAAAGAGTTTATCGGCACGCAGCACCACGTCCGGGTCGCGGCTCACCACCGGCTCATAGCCGTGGCGCATAATCGCCGACTGTACGGAGTTCAGGTTGGCGCATCCGGTGTCCAGAATCACCACGTTCATTACAGCACTCCTTTCGACGAGGGCAGGGCGTCACCTTCCACGCGGATCGCCTGGCGCAGGGTACGGCCAAAGGCTTTGAACAGGCTCTCGACGCGGTGGTGATCGTTTTTGCCTTTGGTTTTCAGGTGCAGCGTCAGGCCCATGGTGTAAGAGAGCGAGCGGAAGAAGTGTTCCACCATCTCGGTGCTGAGATCGCCCACGCGCTGGTAGGTAAAGTCGGCTTTGTATTCCAGGTGCGGACGCCCGGAGATATCCATCGCGCAGCGCGCCAGGCACTCGTCCATCGGCAGCACGAAGCCGAAGCGGTTGATGCCGCGCTTGTCGCCGAGCGCCAGCTTCAGGGCTTCGCCCAGCGCCAGGCCGGTATCTTCCACGGTGTGGTGATCGTCGATATACAGGTCGCCCTTAACGGTGATCTCCATGCGGAAGCCGCCGTGCGTGGCGATTTGATCCAGCATGTGGTCAAAGAAACCGACGCCGGTGTGGATCTTGCTGCCGCCTTCGCGGTCGAGCCAGACCTTCACGTCGATCTGCGTCTCTTTGGTGTTGCGTTCAACGTGGGAATAGCGGTCGCGTCGGGTGAGTTGCTCGCCAATCATCGCCCAGTTTAGCGTGTCGCGGTTATAGCGCAGGCCCGCAATGCCCATGTTGTCCGCCAGCGTGATATCCGTGACGCGATCGCCGATCACATAGCTGTTGCTTTTATCCAGCGCCTCTTCCGCCAGATAACGCTCAACCAGCTTCACTTTTGGCTTGCGGCAGTCGCACTCGTCGGCAGGCATATGCGGGCAGATCAGCACTTCGTCGAAGGCGATGCCCTGCGAGGTCAGCACCTGCATCATTAGGTTGTGCGGGCCGTCAAAGTCTCCCTGCGGGAAGCTGTCGGTGCCCAGACCGTCCTGGTTGGTGATCATCACCAGCTTATAGCCTGCTTTCTGAAGCTTCAGCAGCACCGGGATCACATCGGGTTCAAAGGCCAGCTTGTCGAAACGATCGACCTGAAAATCGCTGGGTGGCTCCGAGATGATGGTGCCGTCACGATCGATAAAGAGATACTTCTGACTCATACTTTCTCCGCTTTCAGGGCGTCAATCACGCGCTGGCTCTCTGCACGGGTGCCGACGGTAATACGCAGGCAGCCGCTCAGGGTAGGTTGTTTATTCTGGTCTCGTAAGATAATGCCCTGATCCCACAACGATTTAAATATCGCGCTTGAGGCGGTGAAGCGCACCAGGATGTAGTTGGTTTCCGAGTCGAACACCTGCTCCACGCACGGAATCGTTTTAAGGGCATCAACAAGATACTGACGCTCTTCCAGGATCTGCGCCACACGCTCGCGCATCGCGCTGATGCCCTGCGGGGCCAGCGCCTGTGCCGCAATATCGGCAACCGGCGTTGAGAGCGGATACGGGGCGATCACTTTCAGCAGCAGGTCGATAACCGCTTTATTCGCCAGCGTAAATCCACAGCGAAGGCCAGCGAGGGCGAAGGCTTTGGAAAGGGTACGCAGCACAACGAGATGCGGATACTCCTCAAGCCAGCCTGTCAGCGTCGCCTGCGGGCAGAACTCAATGTAGGCTTCATCAGCGACGACCAGCGCCTTTCCGCGCGTCATCTCCAGCAGGGTGCGGATATCCTGCGGATGAATAATCTGCCCGGTGGGGTTATTCGGGCTACAGACAAACACCACCTTCACGCCGTCGAGGTTATCGGCGATGCCCTGCAAATCCAGCTGCCAGTTGTCGAGCGCCTGCACGTTGCGGCAGGCCACGCCAAAGGTTTCGGCGCTCACGCTGTACATCCCGTAGGTGGGCTGGCAGTACATCACCGCGTCTTTACCCGGCTCACAGAAGGCGCGGATCAGCAGCTCAATCCCTTCATCAGCCCCACGGCTGACCAGCACCTGCTCAGGCTTCACGCCTGCATACTGCGCATAGTTCTCGATCACCGCTTTCGGCTGACACTCCGGGTAGCGGTTCAGCGTCTGCTGCGAAAGCTCAAAGGCCACCGCCGTGGGATATTCATTGGCATTCAGCCAGACGTCGCCGTTCCCGCCCAGACGACGCGCAGACTGATAGGGCGTCAGGCGACGGACATTTTCGCGGGCTAATTCTTCGATGTTCATGCTTGCTCCTTCAGGGCGGCAACGCGCAGCGTCACGGCATTTTTGTGGGCAGTCAGGCGCTCGGCGGCGGCCAGGGTTTCAATGGTCGACGCCAGCGAGGCAAATCCCTCGCGGGAGAGTTCCTGCACGGTCATGCGCTTCTGGAAATCCGCCAGCCCCAGGCTGGAGCAGGTTGAGGTATAGCCATACGTCGGCAGCACGTGGTTGGTGCCGGAGGCGTAATCCCCGGCGGATTCCGGTGACCAGTCGCCGAGAAACACTGAGCCTGCGCTGGTTATGCTGTCGACCAGTTCGCGCGCGTTGCGGGTCTGAATAATCAGGTGCTCAGGACCGTACTGGTTAGAGATGGCGATGCACTGGTCAAGATCGCGGGCCACAATCAGGCGGCTGGCGGATAGCGCCTGACGCGCCGTTTCCGCCCGCGGCAGGTCAGCCAGCTGACGCTCAACGGCGTCGCCCACGCGTTTTGCCATGTCGGCATCTGGCGTCAGTAAAATCACCTGCGAGTCAGGGCCGTGCTCGGCCTGCGAGAGCAGGTCAGAGGCCACGAAATCCGGTGTAGCGCCGCTGTCGGCAATCACCAGCACCTCAGACGGACCGGCAGGCATATCAATCGCCGCGCCGTCCAGACGCTGGCTGACCTGGCGTTTCGCCTCGGTCACGTAGGCATTGCCCGGGCCAAAGATTTTGTCGACCTTCGGAATGGATCCCGTCCCGAACGCCAGGGCGGAAATCGCCTGCGCACCGCCCACTTTATAGATCGCCTGCACGCCGCACAGCCTCGCCGCGTACAGGATCTCGTCGGCGATCGGTGGCGGAGAGCAGAGCACCACCTTCTGACAACCGGCAATACGTGCCGGGGTGGCCAGCATCAGGACGGTCGAAAACAGCGGGGCAGAGCCGCCAGGAATATAGAGGCCGACGGACGCCAACGGGCGTGTCACCTGCTGGCAGCGTACGCCGGGCAGGGTTTCCACATCCACCGCCTGCAATTTCTGCGCGGTGTGGAAGGTATCAATATTTTTCACCGCGACGGCCATCGCCTGTTTGATGTCATCACCCAGACGATTGCTGGCATCAATGATTTCCTGCTCGGTAACCTGTAACGCGTCGACCTCAGTTTTATCAAACTTCGCGCTGTACTCGCGCAGCGCGTCGTCCCCGCGGGCTTTGACGTTATCAAGGATCTCCGCCACGGTGCGGGTGATGCTCTCCGAGGCGGAAATTGCTGGGCGCATCAGCAGCTCGCGCTGTTGCGCGTCGCTACAGGTATTCCAGTCGATGATTGTGTTAAAGCTCATGGTCGTTACTCCATCATCTTCTCAATTGGCAGCACCAGAATGGAACTTGCGCCCAGCGCCTTCAGTTTTTCCATGGTTTCCCAGAACAGGGTTTCGCTGCTCACCATGTGCATCGCCACGCGCTGCTGGTCGCCCGCCAGCGGCAGAATGGTTGGGCGCTCAGCGCCCGGCAGCAGGGCAATCACTTCGTCCAGGCGCTCGGTCGGCGCATGCATCATGATGTATTTGGATTCACGCGCCTGAATCACGCCCTGAATGCGGGTCAGCAGTTTGTCGATGAGCTGCTGTTTGGCGTCGGCCATCTCGCCGTCGCGCTGGATAAGGCACGCTTTGGAGCGGTAGATCACTTCCACTTCGCGCAGGCCGTTCGCTTCGAGCGTGGCGCCGGTGGAGACGAGGTCACAGATGGCATCGGCCAGGCCCGCACGCGGCGCCACTTCAACGGAGCCATTCAGCAGACAGGATTTAAACTGTACGCCTTTTTGATCGAGGTAACGCTTCAGCAGGTGAGGGTAAGAGGTGGCGATACGTTTGCCGTTCAGCGCGGCCGGGCCGTCCCAGGCTTCATCGACCGGCGTAGCCAGCGACAGGCGGCAGCCGCCAAAGTCCAGACGACGCAGGGTAAAGTAGCGCGGATCTTCGCCCTGCGCGCGGCGGGTTAATAACTCTTCTTCCAGTACGTTTTCGCCGATGATGCCGAGATCAACGACGCCATCCATCACCAGGCCCGGGATATCGTCATCACGTACGCGCAGAATGTCGATCGGCATATTTTCAGCCAGGGCGATCAGGCGCTGGGTGTGCAGGTTGATTTTAATCCCGCAGCGGGCCAGCAGTTCGCGTGAATCGTCGCTTAAACGGCCTGATTTTTGAATAGCTATGCGTAAACGTGAGTTATCTAACATTCTGTGTTCCTCGTTAACCTGTTTTAACCTGTCTGAATGCGGTCCAAAAAAAAGCCCCCGGAAGAAGATCTTCCGGGGGCTTTTTCATGCGTTCATGCACCACTGGAAGATCCAAACGTCTTCCAGCACACATCGCCTGAAAGACTAGTCAGGATGATGGTGATGATGGTGGTTTTTAAAAGGAACGCGTGTCATATAAATTCTCGTTGAATGCTTATGCATTTGATGTCTTTTAACCTAAACCAGTTGTACGCCATAAAGCAAGGGCTTTTTTTGATCATTAATTCATTTCATATTGATGGTATGAATTGTGCGTTCCACCAGGCTGGCGTAGCCTTATAACAGGCATCGTTAAGCGGAGAATGTAATGAAAAAGGTCGCGATTGTCGGGTTAGGATGGTTAGGAATGCCACTGGCGATGTCATTAGCCGCGAAAGGCTGGCAGGTGACAGGGAGTAAGACCACCCGAGATGGGGTTGAAGCGGCACGCATGTGCGGCATTGATGGTGTCGAGCTGCGTCTCGAACCCGAGCTTATCTGCGATACCGACGAGCTGGATGAACTGATGAATGTGGACGCGCTGGTCATTACCTTACCGGCGCGGCGCAGCGGCCCGGGTGAGTCTTTTTACTTGCAGGCGGTGCAGGAGATTGTCGACAGCGCCCTGGCGCACCATATCCCGCGTATCATTTTCACCAGCTCCACCTCCGTCTATGGCGATATCGACGGTACGGCGAAAGAAAACACCGAGCGCCGTCCGGTGACCGCCAGCGGCCGGGTACTGAAAGAGCTGGAAGACTGGCTGCACAATCTGCCTGGCACGCAGGTGGATATCTTACGTCTGGCCGGGTTGGTGGGGCCGGGGCGTCATCCGGGGCGCTTCTTTGCCGGTAAATCTGCGCCGGATGGCCAGCACGGGGTTAATCTTGTGCATCTTGAGGATGTTATCGGCGCCATAGAACTGCTTTTGCAGGCTCCGAAAGGGGGGCACATCTATAATATATGTGCGCCTTCGCATCCGCCGCGCAGTACCTTTTATCCGCTGATGGCGCGCCAGCTGGGTCTGGCGCCGCCGGTATTCAGTGAGGCGCAGGGGGAACGCAAAGGCAAAATTATTGATGGCAATCGTATTTGCCATGAACTGGGATTTGAATATCAGTATCCCGATCCGCTGGTTATGCCCATGGAATAATTGCGCCGGCGGAGACAATCGCACACCGCAAGGGGGCGAAGATGAAACCGCTGCTGGATGTTCTTGTTATTCTGGATGCGCTGGAAAAAGAGGGGAGCTTTGCCGCCGCCTCGGCGAAGCTCTATAAAACCCCTTCGGCTCTGAGCTACACCGTGCAAAAGCTCGAGAGCGATCTTAATATCCAAATCCTTGACCGCACCGGGCATCGCGCGCGTTTCACCCGTACAGGGCAGATGCTGCTGGAAAAAGGGCGTGACGTGCTGCATACGGTGCGCGAGCTGGAAAAACAGGCCGTCAAACTTCACCAGGGCTGGGAAAATGAGCTGGTGATTGGGGTTGATGATACATTCCCTTTCTCCCTGCTTACCCCGCTTATTGAGGCGTTCTATCAGCGCCACAGCGTCACCCGGCTGGTTTTTATCAATGGCGTGCTGGGCGGTTCCTGGGAGGCCCTGACGCAGGGCAGGGCGGATATCATCGTTGGCGCGCTGCATGAGCCTCCCCAGTTGAGCGAATTTGGTTTTGCGCGGCTCGGCGTTCTGGAGCAGGTTTTTGCCGTTGCGCCTCATCACCCGCTGGCGAATGAACCGGAGCCTGTTACCCGACGCGTCATTAAAAACTATCGTGCCATTGTGGTTGGAGACAGTTCTCGCCCCGAGTGCGGCATTTCATCGCAGCTGCTGGATGAGCAGGAGGCCATCACCGTTTTTGATTTCAAAACCAAGCTGGAGCTGCAAATAAGCGGCCTGGGGTGCGGTTACCTTCCCCGTTATTTAGCGCAGCGGTTTATTAACAGCGGAGCGCTGGTGGAAAAACAGGTTTTAGCGCAAAGCAGTAACGAATCGGTATGGGTAGGCTGGAATGAACAGACCGCCGGGCTTGCCAGCGCCTGGTGGCGAGACGAAATTTTAGCAAATAGTGCTATCGCTACAGTTTACACTCAGGCAGGTGATGGGAAATCAATCAGTTAGTAAAATTAATTTATGGGCAGGTTTCTCAATGTATTGCCTTTTGTATCTGGAATAGGGCAAAATGCCGCCGCTGCAAACAAATGAATAATCGACGATATAAAAGGCGTCGGTTATTTTTTTTTGCATGTACGAAACGAAACTAAAAACCAAGAGGCCGGGCTTCGTACCGGATAGATATTTACTAAAATCCGACAGTTGTTGTCGCTGAGGAAGAAAGAAATGGGGCAATTTTTCGCTTACGTGGCGGTTATCACCGTAAAGGAGAATAACTATGTCGCATAACGCAACTCCAAACACCTCTCGCGTGGAATTACGTAAAACGCTTACGTTGATTCCGGTTGTTATGATGGGCCTTGCCTATATGCAACCGATGACGCTGTTCGATACATTCGGTATCGTATCAGGCCTTACTGACGGTCACGTTGCAACGGCGTACGCCTTTGCGCTGGTCGCCATCCTCTTTACAGCGCTGAGCTACGGTAAACTGGTTCGCCGTTTCCCGTCCGCAGGCTCTGCGTACACCTATGCTCAGAAATCCATTAGCCCGGCGGTTGGCTTTATGGTGGGCTGGTCATCACTGCTGGACTACCTGTTCATGCCGATGATCAACATTCTGCTGGCAAAAATTTACTTCGAAGCGCTGGTGCCTTCCGTGCCGTCGTGGATCTTCGTTGTGGCGCTGGTGGCCTTTATGACCATCTCTAACCTGCGCAGCATCAAGACCGTGGCTAACTTCAACACCCTGATTGTGATCCTTCAGATGGGGATTGTTGCGGTTATCGTTGGGCTGATCATCTACGGCGTTTCCCACGGTGAAGGCGCAGGTACGCTGACCAGCACCCGTCCGTTCTGGTCTGAAGGCGCGCACGTAGTGCCGATGATCACCGGTGCAACTATCCTGTGCTTCTCGTTCCTGGGCTTCGACGGTATCTCTTCTCTGTCTGAAGAGACCAAAGACGCTGAGCGCGTGATCCCGAAAGCGATTTTCCTGACCGCGCTGATTGGCGGCCTGATCTTCATTGGTGCGTCTTACTTCTTACAGCTGTACTTCCCGGATATCTCTCGCTTTAAAGATCCGGATGCATCACAGCCTGAAATTATGCTGTACGTGGCGGGTAAAACCTTCCAGTGGGGCGTGCTGATCTTCTCCAGCGTCACCGTACTGGCTTCCGGTATGGCTGCGCACGCGGGCGTCTCTCGTCTGATGTACGTGATGGGCCGTGACGGTGTGTTCCCAACCCGCTTCTTCGGTTACGTGCATCCTAAATGGCGTACCCCGGCGTGGAACGTGCTGCTGGTGGGCGCTATTGCCCTGCTGGCGATTAAATTCGACCTGGTAACGGCCACGGCGCTGATTAACTTTGGTGCGCTGGTGGCGTTCACCTTCGTTAACCTCTCCGTGATTTCGCAGTTCTGGATCCGTGAGAAGCGCAACAAGACGCTGAAGGACCACATCAACTATCTGGTGCTGCCAGTGTGTGGTGCCCTGACGGTGGGTGCGCTGTGGATTAACCTGGAAGAGAGCTCAATGGTTCTGGGTCTGATCTGGGGTGCGATCGGTCTGATTTACCTGGCTTGCGTGACCAGAAGCTTCCGCAACCCGGTTCCTCAGTACGAAGACGTCGCGTAAGACTGTGTCGGGTGGCGGCTACGCACCCGACCTACGGACTTCTAAACCGTAGGCCGGGTAAGCGTTAGCGCCACCCGGCAAAAAAAAAGCCGGAGACATCGCCTCCGGCTTTTTTGTACCCGCTATTCAGACAATCTCTTGCGCATACTGGAACAGCGCTTTCAGCAGCGCCTGCTTCTCAGCATTCCCTTCATACTGACCGTAAAGCATCTCCAGCTCCTGGGCGTAGCTATTAAGAAACTCCGGCGTAAACACGTTGCGCCGATGCTGTAACCAGCGTTCCTGCTCTGCTTCATCCAGCGTGCCGGGATAGTTACGCGCGCGATAATTAAACATCAGCTTCTCAATGCGCTTATCTGCGAAGGTGATATCCAGCGCGGGCAGGTTACGCGGGTCGGTTTGCAGCACGATATTCATCGCCGCGCGATCGGCGTCGCTGAAGAAGCCGTTATAAAGCTGCGCATCCACATTCTCAGACGGCACGAACGGCTCTGCTTCGGCAAAAATGGCGACAACTTTCTCGCGCACCTGCGGGTTGTCGCGCAGCACTTTCAGGTTATCGAGGCAGTGCTGACGGTTAATCCCCAGCCGGTCGGCGTCTTCCGGGCGCAGCGTGTTGGCCTGCGCCAGCACCGGGCACTTATTGATGTGCACCAGTTTTACCGGTACGGCTGGCAGGTCACCCAGCGCCTCTTTCGGCGTATAGAGCCGTTCACGTAAGGTGTCGCTGTTGAGCTCAAGCAGCGGGGAGATATCTCCGGCGAGATCCACCATGATGACGGCGTTACGGTTGTCCGGATGCCAGGCAAGCGGCGCCACCCAGCTTGTATTCCCGCGCCACGCACCGAACATCCCTGAAATATGCACCAGCGGTTTCATCTGCGGCACGTCAATTAGCGTCATCAGCTTTTGCTTGCTGCGATGGCTCAACAGATACTCAAACAGGCGCGGCTGCGCGGTTTTTACAAGTTTCGCCATAGCGATGGTCGCGTAAACGTCTGCCATCGCGTCGTGGGCGTTGCTGTGCTCAATGCCGTTGGCCCGCGTCAGGTGCTCGAGCCTGAAGCTCGGCAAGCCGTCGTCGTTCTCCGGCCAGTTAATCCCCTCCGGGCGCAGCGCATAGCAAACGCGCATGATATCCAGCAAATCCCAGCGTGAATTACGGTTCTGCCAGCTCCAGGCATACGGATCGTAGAAGTTGCGGTAGAAGATATTGCGCGTCACTTCATCGTCAAAACGGATGTTGTTGTAACCCACCACGCAGGTATTGGGCACCGTGAACAGGTCGTGGATGCGACGGGCAAATTCTGCTTCGCTAACGCCTTTATCCCGCGCTTCCTGAGGCGTGATGCCCGTCACCATTACCGCGCCCGGCTGCGGCAGATAGTCATCGGCGGGCTTACAGTAAAACACCTCGGGTTCGCCGATGACGTTAAATTCGTCATCGGTACGGATAGCCGCAAACTGCGCCGGTCGGTCCAGCGCCGGATGGGTGCCAAAGGTTTCGTAATCGTGGAACAAAAAAGTCGGGCGCGCGGCAGAGTCAGACACCAGTAATCTCATCCTGTTAAAAATTGACGTCTCTATGGTAAACGATTGGGGTGAGCAGTCCGAATAAAAAGCACCGTCAGGCAAGAAATTTGCGAGATTTGTTCCGAAAAAATCTGCGTGCTGTCACATTTTTTTGCAATTAAGGCAGGTAACGACATCAGAACTCCCGTAAAAAGGTCATCGATTTTTACTGACCTGAGGATATACCGTTGAAACGCCGTCTGTTTATTGCTGTTTCTTTACTCGTTTCGAGTATTTCATCCGCGCTGGCTGCCGAGCCGCTGGATTTTTCACCTCAGCCGCCTGCCATCCAGGCTGGCTCCTGGGTATTGATGGATTACACCACGGGTCAAATCTTAACGGCGGGCAACGAACATCAGCAGCGTAATCCGGCGAGCCTGACCAAACTGATGACGGGGTACGTTGTCGATCGTGCCATTGATAGCCACCGCATCAGCCCCGATGACATTGTGACGGTCGGACGTGACGCATGGGCAAAAGGCAATCCGGTCTTTGACGGTTCGTCGCTGATGTTTCTGAAGGAGGGCGATCGGGTTTCCGTGCGCGATCTCAGCCGCGGCCTGATTGTTGATTCCGGCAATGACGCCTGCGTGGCGCTGGCGGATCACGTGGCGGGCGGTCAGCCGCAGTTCGTCAGGATGATGAATGACTACGTTGAAAAGCTGAACCTGCGCGATACCCACTTCGAAACCGTACACGGGCTGGATGCACCGGGTCAGCACAGCTCCGCTTACGATCTCGCCGTGCTTTCCCGGGCCATCATTCACGGCGAGCCTGAGTTCTATCACATGTACAGCGAAAAGAGCCTGACCTGGAACGGCATCACCCAGCAGAACCGCAACGGCCTGCTGTGGGATAAGACCATGAACGTGGATGGCCTGAAAACGGGTCACACCTCGGGCGCGGGCTTTAACCTGATTGCCTCCGCGGTGGACGGTCAGCGTCGACTGATTGCTGTGGTGATGGGGGCAGACAGCCCGAAAGGACGTGAAGATCAGGCGCGCAAGCTGCTGCACTGGGGACAGCAAAATTTTGATACGGTGCAGATCCTGCATAACGGTAAAAAAGTGGGAACCGAGCGCATCTGGTACGGCGATAAAGAGCAGATCGCGCTGGGCACGGATCAGGACTTCTGGCTGGCATTACCCAAATCGGAAGTGCCGAACATCAAGGCGAAATACGTGATGGATAAAAAAGAGCTGGAAGCGCCGATCGCCGCGCATCAGCGGGTAGGGGAGATCCAGCTGTACGATCGTGACAAGGTGGTCGCGCACTGGCCATTGGTTACGCTGGAAAGCGTTGAAAAGGGCGGCCTTTTCTCCCGTATTGGCGATTATCTGCATCATAAACTCTGACCTTTTTGGGCAGACTGGCAGTGTTGCGAGTCTGCTCACATAATAAACACTCCTGGTTTGCCGTTAATCTCGATTCTGCTTTACAGTGTATATATATACAGTAATAAACGGAGGCAGCATGGACTACAGCATCAGGCAGCAACAGAAACGTATGATCGCTGGCTTTCATCTCGTGGGGCCGTGGGAAAAGACGGTCAAGCAGGGATTTGAACAGCTGGTCATGTGGGTAGACGGGCGTCATATTCAGCCGCAGGAGTGGGTGGCCGTTTATTATGACAATCCGGATGACGTGCCGGCAGAAAAGCTCCGCTGCGTTACCGCCGTAACGGTAACGGACGATTTCACTATCCCTGAAAACAGCGAAGGGGTGATGATGACCGAAATTGCTGCCGGAGAGTATGCTATTGCCGCCGCGCGCGTCGAAAATCATGATTTCGCCACTCCGTGGTATCAGTTCTTCAACTCCCTGCTGGAAGACAACAAATTCCAGATCGCGGCAAAACCCTGCTTCGAACGCTATCTGAACGATGGCAATGCTGACGGCTACTGGGATATTGAGATGTTTGTACCGGTAGAGCACAAAGTGGGATAATCCTGCGGAATGCAGGGTTTTTCAGCCGGGCGCGATCCACCCGGCTGAAAACACAGTACAATTGTGGTTTGCCGTAGAGCTGGAGACGGGTGTGCGCCCCGACAAGTCATTAACCCCTTTTGAAATTCGGTTATACAAACATTATCGCGTGGTGCACGGTTGCCGCATTGCGCTGGCGTTTGTGTTGACCTTCGTACTGGTTCGTCTGCTGGATATCCCGGAAGGGACGTGGCCGCTGATCACGCTGGTGGTGGTGATGGGGCCGATCTCATTCTGGGGGAACGTGGTCCCGCGCGCTTTCGAACGCATAGGCGGCACCGTTTTAGGCTCAGCGCTTGGGCTTATCGCCCTGAAGCTGGAGCTGATTTCGTTTCCGGTCATGTTGCTGTGGTGCGCGGTGGCGATGTTTCTTTGTGGATGGCTGGCCCTCGGCAAGAAACCGTATCAGGCGCTGCTGATTGGCATTACGCTCGCGGTTGTGGTCGGCGCACCGGCGGGCGATATGACCACCGCATTGTGGCGAAGCGGGGACGTGATCCTCGGCTCGTTGCTCGCCATGCTGTTTACCGGCATCTGGCCGCAGCGCGCCTTCCTGCACTGGCGCATTCAGATGGCAAACTACGTCACGGCATTTAACCGGGTCTACCAGGCCGGGTTTTCGCCGAATCTGATTGAGCGCCCGCGTCTGGAAAAGCACCTGCAAAAAATCCTCAATGATGTGGTCAAAATGCGCGGGTTGATTACCCCGGCAAGCAAAGAAACCCATATCCAGAAAGCCATTTTTGAAGCTATTCAGACGGTCAGCCGTAATCTGGTCTGTATGCTTGAACTGCAAATCAATGCCCACTGGGCCTCACGCCCCAGCCATCTTCTGATGCTCAACGCGCATACGCTGAAAGAGACGCAGCAGATGACGCAACAAACCCTGCTGACCATCGCCCATGCGCTATATGAAGGTAACCCACAGCCGATACGGGCGAACAGCGAGCGGCTGAACGAAATCGTCGCCGAGCTTAAACAGCTGATGAATGAGCGCCAGGGAGACAATGTGGCGGAAACGCCCATCCATGGTTATGTCTGGCTGAGTATGGAGCTGGCGCGACAGCTGGAGTTGTTATCGCAGCTGATTTGCCGGGCGCTGCGCAAATAAAAAGCGTATGTGATGCCTGCTGCTTCGATTCAGCAACAATTAGGGTTATGATGGTTTTAAACGATATACTCATTGTCATTCGCAGCCGCTGTCTGTTAAAACGGTTGCTTTAACGAATCCGAATCTCACATTATCAGGGGTATAAAAATGGAAACTACCAAGCCTTCGTTCCAGGATGTTCTGGAGTTCGTCCGCCTGTTCCGCCGCAAAAACAAGCTACAGCGCGAAATCCAGGACGTAGAGAAGAAGATCCGTGACAACCAGAAACGTGTCCTGCTGCTGGACAACCTGAGCGACTACATCAAGCCTGGCATGAGCGTTGAAGCTATTCAGGGCATCATCGCCAGCATGAAGAGCGATTATGAAGATCGCGTTGATGACTACATCATCAAAAACGCTGAGCTGTCCAAAGAGCGTCGCGACATCTCCAAGAAGCTGAAAGTGATGGGCGAAATCAAAAACGTCGACGCTAAAGGCGAGTAATCGCACACTCTGTTGCCCGGTGGCGCTGCGCTTACCGGGCCTACAGGACTGTTATTACGTAGGTCGGGTAAGGCGAAGCCGCCACCCGACAATTTCACGAACGCAGAAAAGCAAAAAGCCTGCTCTAAAAGCAGGCTTTTTAAATTTGGCTCCTCTGACTGGACTCGAACCAGTGACATACAGATTAACAGTCCGCCGTTCTACCGACTGAACTACAGAGGAATCGTTGTGGAGGCTTATCTTAGCGGCGAAAAAACTTTTGTCAAACCTGATCTCAGGCAAAAGCGTTTGATTGATGATTCTGTCGTCATTTTGTTGTAAATCCAAACATAATTTTATGGAAAATACTTTGCAGGATACGCATTTCTGCCCCATCATTTGAAATGGAGTTTCAACTTTCTCGCTAAGGTCCATTTTGAACGTCACCGCACCCCTACGCCAGGCGATTATGCGCACGCCCTGGTATGCAAAACGTAAGAGCTATCGAGTTCTGTTCTGGCGTGAAATCACCCCCCTTGCCGTGCCTATTTTCCTGGAGAATACCTGCGTCCTGCTAATGGGGGTGCTGAGCACTTTTCTGGTGAGCTGGCTCGGTAAAGAAGCCATGGCCGGGGTGGGGCTGGCGGACAGTTTCAACATGGTGGTGATGTCCTTCTTTGCCGCTATCGATCTCGGTACGACGGTGGTGGTGGCGTTTAGCCTGGGCAAGCTTGATCCGAAGCGTGCCCGCGAAGCGGCCAGACAGTCGCTGATGATCATGACCCTCTTTTCGATCATCCTTGCGGCGGTTATCCATTATTACGGCAAAGAAATTATCGACATTGTCGCGGGAGAAGCGACCAGCGAGGTGAAGGATCTGGCTCTCACCTACCTGGAAATGACGGTGCTGAGTTATCCGGCGGCTGCCATCGCGCTGATTGGTAGCGGTGCGCTTCGTGGAGCAGGAAATACCAAAATTCCGCTGCTGATCAACGGCGGCATGAACATCCTGAATATCATTATCAGCAGCGTTTTGATTTACGGCGTCTTTTCCTGGGAGGGGCTGGGCTTTGTCGGCGCGGGTTTGGGGCTAACCATTTCCCGCTATATTGGTGCGGCGGCGATAATTGGCGTACTGATGGCGGGAATTACGCCATCGCTGCGCCTGACACTGAAAAGCTATTTCCGTCCGCTTAACTTCGCCATTATCTGGGAAGTGATGGGGATCGGGATTCCGGCCAGCATCGAATCCGTGTTGTTTAACGGTGGGAAACTGCTGACGCAGATGTTTGTTGCCGGGATGGGAACGGACGTCATCGCCGGCAACTTTATTGCCTTCTCCATCGCCTCGCTCATTAACCTGCCGGGAAACGCGCTGGGGTCGGCGTCGACGATCATCACCGGCAGACGCCTCGGAAAGGGGCAGATAGGGCAGGCGGAACGACAACTTCGGCACGTCTTCTGGCTTTCAACTATTGGACTGACGGCGATTGCGTGGGGAACTGCGCCTTTTGCCGGGCTGATGGCCTCGTTCTATACGCATGAAAATGACGTGAAAGAGGTCGTGAAGGTGCTCATTTGGCTCAACGCGGCGTTTATGCCAATTTGGGCCGCGTCCTGGGTACTTCCTGCCGGGCTGAAAGGGGCGCGCGATGCCCGGTTTGCGATGTGGGTCTCCATGCTCGGCATGTGGGGCTGTCGCGTTGTGGCGGGCTACACGCTGGGGGTAATGTTGGGTATGGGCGTTGTCGGCGTCTGGCTGGGGATGTTCCTTGACTGGGCCGTGCGCGGGGCGCTGTTCTACTGGCGCATGGTGAGCGGGCGCTGGCTGTGGAAATATCCGCGAAAAAAACCGGAGCAGGAGGTTTCGGAAACGGCAAGTGCCTGACAAATGTGCGAAGTGGAGAATAAATCGGCAAACGATTGAAAATCTGCATTCACCCTTTGACATCCTCAGGGCGCATCGATAATATGCGCCCCGTTCACACGATTCCTCTGTAGTTCAGTCGGTAGAACGGCGGACTGTTAATCCGTATGTCACTGGTTCGAGTCCAGTCAGAGGAGCCAAATTTGAAAAGCCTGCTTTTAAAGCAGGCTTTTTGCTTTTCTGCGTTCGGTCAGTTTGTCGGGTGGCGCTCCGCTTACCCGACCTACGGAATCCCAGGCCGGGTGAGTGGGTCCTTGTTATCAGCGGAACGGTGGCTCATTGAAGGTGCGCAGCTTGCGGGAATGCAGTTTGTCGCCCTCTGCACGCAGTAAATCGATGGCGCGAATACCAATCTGAAGGTGCTCAGAGATCGCCCCTTCGTAGAAACGGTTCGCCTGGCCCGGCAGTTTGATCTCGCCGTGCAGCGGTTTATCGGACACGCACAGCAGCGTGCCGTAAGGGACGCGGAAGCGGTAGCCCTGGGCGGCAATGGTGGCGCTTTCCATATCGATTGCGACCGCACGGCTGAGATTGAAACGCAGGGCGGAGGCGGAATAGCGCAGCTCCCAGTTACGATCGTCGGTGGTGACGACCGTACCGGTACGCAGGCGCTGCTTCACCTCTTCACCCGGCATGCCGCTCACCTCTTTGGTGGCGTCGTACAGGGCGCGCTGCACTTCAGCGATACTCGGGATAGGAATATCCGGCGGCAGAACCGCGTCAAGGACATGGTCGTCACGCAAATAAGCGTGGGCGAGGACGTAATCGCCAATCAGCTGACTTTCACGCAGGCCGCCGCAATGGCCGATCATCAGCCAGACGTCCGGGCGCAGTACCGCCAGATGGTCGCAGATGGTTTTCGCATTCGACGGGCCAACGCCGATGTTAATCAGCGTAATGCCCTGACCGTCGGCGGTGATCAGGTGCCAGGCTGGCATCTGGTGCTTTTTCCACGCCAGGTCGGAGATGGCCTCTTCCGGTGCTTCGGTTTCGGCGGTGATCCATATCCCGCCCGCGCAGGAGAGGGCGATGTAAGGGCTGTCCGGATCGAGGATCTGGCTACAGCCCCAGCGGACAAATTCGTCCACATAGCGGGTGTAATTGGTAAACAACACGAACGGCTGGAAATGTTCGGCTGGGGTGCCGGTGTAGTGGCGCAGGCGTGCCAGCGAGAAATCGACACGGCGGGCATCAAAGTGCGACAGCGGTGAAAACTCTGCCGGGTGATAGATCCCGTCCGCCGTCTCATCGCCAATCTGCGACAGCTCAGTGGTCGGGAAGTGGCGGGTCAGCCCCGCGCTCATGGAGCGATCCAGCGTCAGCGCTGAACCGTCTATCACGTACGGGTAAGGGATCTCGTGCAGGGACGGTTCAACGCTGATATGCGCGCCGTAATCCTGATACAGCAGGGTAAGCTGCTCTTCCAGGTAGGGGCGGAACAGCGCAGGTCGCGTGATGGTCGTGCTGTAACAGCCGGAGTGGGTGAAACGCGCATAGGCGCGGGTTTTCGGATTGCTGCTGGCGCTGCCGTCCCAGGTGACAGAGAGCGATGGATAAACAAAAAGGCCCTGGGTTCTGGCCTTTTCATCGGGAAGCTTCCCTGTTTCGATATAGTCACTGATGGCGCTGCGCAGTGCATTAACGGACTGTTCATACAGCGCGTCGAGTTTTTCCAGCGCCTGAGCCGGGGTCAGGCTGGAGCCCTTATTATTCATGTCTGTCTCCTTGTTCCACAGGTGTGCGGCTTTACCCGATAGTATGTCACACGCCTGTGAAACAAAAGTGAGGAGATCAGCTGTGCGTGGTTTCCTTCATCAACAGGGCGGTGGCGGCAGAAAGCAGGCAACCCGCCAGCAGATAAATCGCCACGCTATGCCAGTTACCGCCCGAGAACGTCACCAGCGCGGCGGCGATAAATGGCGTAAACCCGCCGCCGACCACGCTCGCCACCTGATATCCCACGCCCGCGCCGCTGTAACGGTAGCTTGCGCCAAACAGCTCGGTAAACATTGGCTGCTGCACGCAGACCACCATATCGTGAGCGATGTTCGCAAGCATGATCGCGAAGAAGACAATCCAGAAGACCGACTGTGCCTCCAGCGCCATAAAGAACGGCCAGGCGCTGAGTGTGCCGATCAGCGCCCCGGTGATATACACCCGTCGACGGCCAAAGCGATCCGCCAGCCAGGCGAAGCAGGGGATGGTCAGGCAGCTGATCCCGCCCACCACCAGGCCAATATTCAGGAACAATTCCCGCGGCAGGCCGAGGTTTTGCGTGGAGTAGTTCAGGGCAAAGGCGGTGACGATATACATCGTCAGCAGTTCGCACAGGCGCAGGGCGATAATTTTCAGAAAAGCGCCAGGGTGCTGCACCAGCGCTTCCATCACCGGCAGCCGTTTCTTCGCGACCGGTTTTTCGCGCTGCTGCCGTTCAAACTCAGCCGACTCTTCCATGCCGTTACGGATCCACAGGGCCACCACGACCAGCACAATGCTGAAGATAAACGGAATACGCCAGCCCCAGCTCAGGAACTGCTCGTCTGTCGTGAGCTGACTTATTATCGACACCAGGCCCGTGGAGAGCAGCAGACCCACGCCATAACCCACCTGCACGCCGCTGCTGTAAAACGCTTTCTTATTCTTCGGAGCGCTTTCCACGGACAGCAATGCCGCGCCGCCCCATTCGCCGCCGACGGCAAAGCCCTGAATGGCGCGCAGCGTCACCAGCAACACCGGAGCCCACCAGCCAATCGAGGCAAAGGAGGGCAAAATACCGATCAGCGCGGTGGCAATGCCCATCATCCAGACGGTGAGCATCAGCATACGTTTCCGGCCAAGGCGGTCACCGAAGTGGCCGAAAATTATCCCGCCCAGAGGACGAAACAGAAAACCGACGCCGAAGGTGGCAAACGCAGCAAGCGTGCCCATGGCGGGGCTGATCTGGGGAAAGAATTCACGGTTAAAGACCAGCGCAGCGGTAATACCGTAGAGCAGAAAGTCATACCAGTCGACGACGGCGCCTGCGAAGCTACCTAAAGCGGCGCGGCGGGCGCGGTTAAGCGAAGGTGTCTCCTCGTTGCGGCGAGCGGAGATAAGGGTGGAGTCCATAGTTGTCCTGTCTGTACTGATTTTTAATTATTGGTATAAGAAAAGGTCACTCACATCGCGGCCGTCATATTGACGGAATGTATGAGACTACCGCGACAGGCGGCCTGAGAAAACGTTTTTATCTTTCCTGAAAGCGCAGAATAAATAATTTTCATCTTATCGGGCGACAACATAAATCAGCCTGTTTGGCTCCGGTTAGGGCTGAATGGTTTACAGTAATAATGATCGCTGCGTGACGTAAGCTGAGGGAATAACGATGCAACGCCTCTTTCCTGCACTGTGGGTAGTCCTGGTTTTAGTCGTATCTCCGCTGCATGCGGAGCCGAAAGTCTATGGCGAACAGCGTATTCACCGCTGGTGGGATGCAGTAACGGACGATATTGCGCAAACCTGGGAACAGCCGGATCGTTACGATCTCTACCTTCCGTTTCTGAGCTGGCATGCACGCTTCATGTATGACAAAGAGAAAACGGACAACTACAACGAAATGCCGTGGGGCGGGGGGCTGGGCGTGTCCCGCTACAATGACGAGGGCAACTGGAGCGCGCTCTTTGCCATGATGTTCAAAGATTCACATAACGAGTGGCAGCCCGCGATGGGCTACGGCTGGGAGAAGGGCTGGTATCTGGATAACGCAAAAGATTTCCGTCTGGGGCTGGGGGCCGCTGCGGGGATCACGGCACGCGACGACTTTGCCAACTATGTCCCGCTGCCGTTTATCTTCCCGCTTTTCTCTGCCGGATATAAGCGCGTCACCGTCCAGTTCACCTATATTCCCGGAACCTACAACAACGGCAACGTGCTGTTTGCCTGGCTGCGCCTGGGCTTTTAGAGGGTGATCACTTTTTTGGCCACTGCGTTGGACAGGATCAGCAGCGAAAACAGGACCGACGTAACAAACGTAAGCACAATCAGAGCAAGTTTGGTGCTCAGGGACGTCACCGGAATGAGCGCGGTCAGCAGGTGAAACACCGAGTAGTGCATAATATAGACCCCGGTCATGGTTTTGCTAATGGCGGCCAGCACGGACTCTTTAAACTCCGCATTGCGGCGAAACCGCACGCCGTTGGCCGCAATCACCAGGGCAATAATCAGAATGTAGATTTGCGATCCGGTGAGGATAAAGGCGTTTCTGTCTGCTTTAAATAGCGCAAAAAAGAAGTGCCGCTCGTAAAACCACGTGAAGAGATAAATAAACGGTATGGCAATCACCGCTGCCCTGACCACATTTTTGCGGCCGATCCACGCCGCGATCTGCGGATCGCAAAAGAGCTGCCCCGTCAGATAAAACAGCAGCCACGTCCACAGGCGATACTGCGGCGACAATGAAAGGACATGGGCATCAGGATAGAGGGCTGACAGTAAATCGTACCCGTATGAGAAAAGCAGCAGGGCGGCAATTACCCCGCAAAAGAGCGTTCGTCGCTGGCTGAGCCACTCCACCACCGGGTGAAACGTGTAAATCACGATAAACGCGAACACGAACCAGGGTTGGATCAGATATCCGCGCTGATAGGGCTCCCACAGGTAGTAAATCGTTACCCAGAACAGAAAGACGTTCACCAGGCTTTTGATCTTATCCAGCTGCCAGCGCGTGCCGTGTCGGGATTGCCCGTCCAGATACCCTGCAACCACAAAAAATAACGGCGTGGCGATGGTCGAAATGAAGGTTAAAAAACCGAGGATCCAGTGATAGTCATAATCGTAATGATCCCAGGTGTTGTAGATGGTGAAAAAGGTAACCGCCGTCATACACCCCAGCGTCTTGATGATATTCAGCCCTGTCGCATTCATTGTTGTTCAGCTTTGTCCTTACGATGGAAACACGCGTAAATTACGGGGAGTACCAGCAGCGTCAGGATTGTAGCAAACCCAAGCCCAAACATAATCACAACGGCCATGCTCTGGAAGAACACATCCAGCAGCAGAGGGGCGAGGCCGAGTACGGTCGTAAAGGCGGTGAGGAGGATGGGACGCAGGCGCGACGTGGCGGCGTAAACGATCGCACTGTGCTGATCCTGCTGCACTTTCTGCTGTTCTATCTCTTCAACCAGCACAATGCCGTTGCGGATCAGCATCCCGCTCAGGCTCAGCAGGCCAATCAACGCCATAAAGCCAAAAGGGATGCCGGTAATTAAAAACCCCGGCGTCACGCCGATCAGCGCCAGCGGCACGGTCAGCCAGATGGCGACGGCGTTTTTCACCGAACTGAACATCAGTACCGTGATCACAAACATCACCAGATACCCGAGCGGCAGCGTGGTGAACAGCCCCTGCTGCGCTTCGCTGGAGTTCTCCGCGTCCCCGCCCCACTCAATGCTGTAGCCGTGGGGCAGGGGCAGGGCATCTATTTGCGGCTTCACGCGGGCGAGAATATCGCCGGAGGTTTGCTGGCTTAGCGGGTCAGGGTCGGTCTGCACGGTCAGCACGCGGGAGCGGTCACGGCGCAGGATCAGCGGATCTTCCCACTCCAGCGCGAAGCCGCTGATGACGTTGCTCAGCGGAATATACTGCTGCCGGGTCTGGCTCCAGACCAGAACGTTATTCAGGTGATTGGCGTCCAGCCGCTCGCTTTCCGGCGGGCGCACCACCACGGGCAACAGGTCGCTGCCTTCTCTGTACAGTCCTGCCCGACTGCCGGAGAAATTCATCTCCAGTGCGTTATCGACGTCCTGCTTATCCACGCCAAGCTCACGTCCCAGCGCGGTGACGTACTGCGGGCGGAGCACTTTGCTGCGATTTTGCCAGTCGTTCCTGACGCTGTCCGTAGCCGGATCGCGCGTAAGGATGTTGTCTACCTGGCTGGCGATCAGACGCAGCCTGTCCGGATCGGGGCCTTTAATACGTATTTCAATGGCGCTGTCGCCGGAGGGGCCAAACATCACCCGCTTCGTGCTGGCGTTAACCTGCGGATAGTTCCGTGCGATGTACTCATCAACGTGGCGGGTCAGGGCGGGGATGTTACGCTGGTCGTCCATTCTCACCATAATTTGCGCATAGTTGCTGTACTGCCGCTGTCCGCTGTAGGTCAAAATAAATCGCATACTTCCCTGACCAATCGTCGAGACCGTAGTTTCCACGCCTGGCTGGCCGTTAATGGTTTTCTCGATATCACCGGTCATCTTCTCGGTCCAGTTAATGTCGGTACCGTAAGGGAGCCAGAGGTCGACAAAGAAAATTGGCGTACTGGAGGAGGGGAAGAAGTTCTGCCGCACCGAGCCAAAGCCCCAGATGGCGGCGGCCAGCAGTGCGGCCATCACTACCAGCGTTGGCGCTTTACGCCGTAACAGCGCGTTGAGCACACCCTGATAGATCCGATAGATGCGTTTGTCATAGGGATCCGTTTCGTCGGCCTTTGGCGGTGCAGCATCTCGTTTAAACAGCCACCACTTAATCAGCACTGGCGTAATGGTGAGGGCTGAGAACCAGCTCAGCATGAGCGAAATCAGCAGGACCTGAAACAGCGACTTACAGTATTCGCCGGTGGAATCCTGCGACAGCCCGACGGGCGCAAAGGCCAGGATGGCGATGACCGTTGCACCCAGCAGCGGCAGCGCAGAACGGCGAATAATGTCGCTAATGGCGTTCATCAGGGACGAGCCCTGCTGCCGGGCTACCAGTACCCCTTCGACAATAACAATGGCATTGTCGACCAGCATGCTGAGGGCGATGATCAGCGCGCCCAGTGAAATGCGCTGTAGTTCAATACCCCAGAGATACATGATCAGCAGCGTGCCCAGCACGTTGAGGGCGAGGGAAAAGGCAATAATGATCCCGCTGCGTAAGCCCATAAAGATCAACAACACGCCGATGACAATCGCCAGCGCCATCAGGAAGTTAATGATAAATCCGTTAACGGAATGCCCGACCTCCGCCGCCTGATCGTAAAACAGGTCGATATGGATACCTGCCGGTTTCTCGGCTGACATCTGCTCTAGCTTCGCCTCCAGGTCATGTCCCACGTCGATCACGTTAACGCCGGGGATAAAGGAGACGCCCATGGTGACGGCTTTTCTGCCGTTGGCATGGTAGATGCTGGCAGGGGACGCATCCAGCCCGCGTGACAGGGTGGCAATATCCCGTAAGCGGGTAGCCGCCCCAACGCCGGGCGGGGTCACGATGAGATCGGCCAGCTCGTCAATACTTTCGAATTCACCGGTAGGATGCAGACGAATTGACTCGGTACCGGAGGGGATCTTTCCCGCGCTGGAGACCACGTTCAGCCTGCTGAGCTGGGCAGAAAGCTGGTTCAGCGTTATCCCGCGCGCGGCCATTTTGCTCAGAGAAATGTCCACGTTAATCTGCTGAGTGAGGGCTCCGCCGATGGCCACTTTGCCCACGCCTGGCACGAGGACCAACTCCCGGCGCAGCTGCTCGGCATACCGGACCAGTTCCGGATTGCTGAATTCATCTCCGGAAATGGCAAAGAAAAAGCCGAACACATCGCCAAAATCGTCATTCACAAACGGGGTCACTACGCCGGGTGGAAACTGTCTGGCGGCATCTCCCACCCGGCGACGCAGTTCATCCCAGATTTGCGGCAGTGCATTTGAGTGGTAGCGCGAGGCTATATTGACCGTGATCTGCGACAGGCCGCTGGAGGAGATGGAGCTGACGTTATCCAGATAAGGTAACTGCTGAAGCGCATTTTCCAGCGGCAGGGTGACCTCTTCCTCAACCTGCTGCGCCGACGCGCCCGGATAATGGGTGATCACCACCGCCGTTTTGATGGTAAACGCCGGATCTTCCAGTCTGCCAATGTTCAACAGGGCAATAATGCCGCCTACGCCCAGCAGCAAAATCGTCAGCCAGACGCGAACCGGGTTGCTGATAAACTGACGAGAGATATCCATTACAGTCCCCGTTCACGCGTCCAGATACGTACCGGCTGGTTGGGATGTAGCTCCCCAACGCCTGCGGCCACCACGCGTTCACCGGCCTTAAGCCCACCGACGATGACGACCCCCTCAGCGCTGACTTGCCCCACGCTGACCTTACGATCTTCAAGGTGCAACGTATCGCCTTCGCCCGTCACCACCCAGACATGTGGCTCATTGCGCGGGCGGTTATCCGGGTTAAAGACCGCTTCAACCGGCACTACCAGCGCCTCACTGCCCACACCAGCCGGAAGGTTGGTTAAATTGATGGTGACCGTTCCGCTGACGCCGCCCACGACGGGAAAATCATCCGGGCGGGGCATGGTTAAAATCACCTGCCAGGTCAATGTGTTGCTGTCGCTACTGCCTGAGTGCTCTTTGTACACAGCGGTAAACTCGCGACCGGGCAGGGCGTTGATCCTCACTACCGGTTTGTACTGCGCATTGCGAATATCGAAGGTGTTAAACAGGTTCTCTGGAAGGCTGAACACCACGTCCAGCAGATCGGTACGGGTCAAAGTGACGACGGGCTGGCCGGCGGAGACGACCTGATGATTTCGCACATGGACGCTGGCCGCTGTCCCGCTAAAGGGGGCGACGAGCGTCATCTGGCTTAATTCTTCGCGCGCAATCTGTAGCGCGGCGTTTGCTGAATCGCGGTTGGCGCGCTGGACATCCATCTCGGCTTTCGACACGGCCTGGCGTCCCGCCAGGGTCTGGAAGCGGTCGAATTGCCGCTGAGCCAGGGTCGCCGCCGTTTGCCTGTCGTTCAGGCGCTGCCGGGCTTCACGGGCGTTGAGGCTGGCGAGTCGTTGCCCCTGTTTGACAACGGCACCCTGGCGAATGTCCAGGGTCTCAATCTGCCCGGCTCGTTTGAACGCGAGATCCGTGGCGTCGCCGGATTCAATACGGGCGGGAAACACGCGCTGCTGCGCGTTGCCGGCCTTGACCACCTCTGCGACTTTTACCATTTTCGGCAGGGGCGCGGCGCGGTCGGGTTTCGGATCGCACGCCGTCAGCAGCAATAAAACAGCAGGCAGAAGAGAGAGGTAGCGCTTCACAGTATTCCCCTGATAATAATTGTTTTATTTATTTCGTCATCAATGCTGGGGTGGCGCTATTCTGCCAGGGCCGAGACGACCACATAGGTAAATAGACCGATTGCTGTGCTGGCGATAATGGCGAGCGCAATAAACAAACCAAGGCGAATCAGGCTTAAACCGTACATGCATTCCTCCATGAGGTAGAAGGTGGCGCGGGATAAAGAGAATAAACGTGTTGCATGCCTGACTATGAGCATAGTCGGTGAATAAATAAATGTTAAATAACCATTATTAGTGGCGTGACATACTCAGGCGAAACAAGCGTTACGATGGTGTATCCCCTTTGAATAACATCCTGATATTCCTGTGCTACGTTTAATAGCATCCATTCCTTTTTTCCGTAAAAGGCATTCACGCCTGTACCCATGGGTTTGATGCGATCTCTCCTGATTCACTCACTGTTGTGTTGGTTATAAAAAGGATGCTTGATATGTATAAAACGATTCTGGTGCCGGTGGATGTATACGAAACAGCATTGTCTGATAAAGCGCTACAGCATGCCCAATTCCTGGCGCAAAGCGCATCGGGTAATGTCCATCTGCTGTACGTTATGCCAAAGTTCTCGGCGGAACTGACCCGCGGTTTTATTGCAGACGCGAGAAAGATGGATGAATATATGATTAATAATGCTAAAGAAAAACTGGCTGCGCTGGTAAAAAAAATCAACCTGCCCGAAGCAAATGTCCATCTACATGTTCGCAGCGGGAATATACGTGATGAGGTAATCAAACTGGCGGATGAGCTTAACGTCGGTGCGATTATTGTGGGATCACGTAATCCAAATATTCAAACTCATTTATTAGGATCAGAGGCGGCGAGTATCGTTCGTTACGCGCATGTTCCTGTTTTCGTTATTCGTTAATGTCATGAAAGCAAGGTGATTTCTGAAAAGAACCTGAGGAAGGAACGATGATAACAGAAAAGCCTCACCGTCCGTATTATCAACAGACCGTTGATGAAACCCTGACAAATATCCAATCCAGCCTCGACGGACTTAGCAGTACAGAAGCCACCGCCAGGCTGGAAAAATACGGTGAAAATGCCTTACCGCAAAAACCGGGTAAACCTGGCTGGCTGCGCTTTCTGGCCCATTTCAACGATGTCCTTATTTACGTCCTTCTGGCGGCGGCGCTGCTGAAGCTGATAATGGGACACTGGGTGGATATGTTTGTCATTCTTGGGGTAGCCATTATTAACGCCCTGATTGGCCATATTCAGGAGAGCAATGCGGAGAAATCGCTGCAAAGTATTCGCAATATGCTCTCCAGCGAGGCTGTGGTCATCCGGCAGGGCAACCATGAAACTATCCCGACGACAGCACTGGTGCCCGGAGATATCGTCGTGATACGCGCCGGGGATCGCATTCCTGCCGATCTTCGCGTGACAGAGGCGCACAATCTGCGGGTGGAAGAAGCTATTCTCACCGGCGAATCCACGGTAGTGGAGAAAAGCAGCGATGCGCTCCACGGGGAGTTGCCGTTAGGCGACCGTTACAACCTGCTTTATTCTGGCACCACCGTCAGCTCCGGTGGGGGAAAAGGGTTGGTGGTGGCGACCGGTGGGGAGACCGAACTCGGCCATATCAACCAGATGATGTCAGACATTGAAAAACACCGTACCCCGTTGATGGTGCAAATGGACAAGCTCGGCAAGACCATTTTTATCACCATTCTGGTAATGATGCTGGCGCTGTTCGTTTTCAGTCTTATCTTCCGTGATATGCCCGTATCAGAGCTGGTGCTGTCGTTGATTAGCCTTGCGGTAGCGGCGGTGCCGGAAGGATTACCGGCCATTATCTCGATCATCCTCTCGCTGGGCGTGCAGGCGATGGCGCGTCGCAAGGCGATTATTCGCAAGCTGCCTACCGTGGAAACGCTGGGGGCGATGACGGTTATCTGCTCGGATAAAACCGGCACCCTGACCATGAATGAGATGACGGTAAAAGCGGTGATTACCGCGGACACCACCTACCGCGTGGAGGGAGACAGCTACGAGCCGGTGGGTACTATTCACCCCGTTGACGATCCGACACCGGTCACCGTGACCCCGGGATCTGTGCTTGAGCGCTATCTGCGCACAGTCGATCTCTGTAATGACAGCCAGCTGATCAAAGATGAGCAGGGGCTGTGGAAAATCACCGGCGGTCCAACCGAAGGCGCGCTGAAGGTGCTGGCGGCCAAAATCCCGCTTCCGGCAATTGACGCCGAATTGCGCAGTAAAATCCCATTTGATTCGCAATATAAATACATGTCCACCCTCTATCGCCTGGGCGACGAAGAGGTGATGTTAATCACCGGTGCGCCGGACGTCCTTTTCCGTCTTTGCCAGCACCAGCAGACCCAAAACGGGCTGGAGCCGTTCAACCTGCACTACTGGGAAGAGAAGATTGAAGAGTATGCGCGCGAGGGATTGCGCATGGTGGCTGCGGCCTGGAAACCGGCCGCCAGCGGGCAGCGCGAGCTGACGCATGCGGATCTGCAAGAAGGGGTCATACTGCTCGGCATTGCGGGCATGATGGATCCCCCGCGCCCGGAAGCCATTTCGGCCATTGCCGACTGCTTGCAGGCGGGTATTCGCGTGAAAATGATTACCGGGGATCATCCACAAACGGCGATGAGCATTGGACAGATGCTGGGTATTGGCAACGCGGCGAGCGCCATCACCGGGCGCGAGCTGGAGGCGATGGACGATCACCAGCTGAGCGAGGCGGCGCAAAAATACGATATCTTTGCCCGCACCAGCCCGGAAGATAAATTCCGCCTGGTGCAGGCGCTGCAAAGTAAGCAGGAAGTGGTCGGAATGACCGGGGACGGGGTGAACGATGCGCCGGCGCTGAAGCGGGCGGATGTCGGCATCGCGATGGGGATCAAAGGTACTGAAGTCACCAAAGAAGCCGCCGATATGGTGTTAACGGATGATAACTTTGCCACCATTGCCCGGGCGGTCCATGAAGGGCGTCGGGTCTACGACAACCTGAAAAAGACCATTTTGTTCGTTATCCCGAGCAACATCGCCCAGGCCTTACTGATCATTATTGCCCTGCTGGCGGGGAACCTGATCCCACTAACGCCGGTACTGATCCTGTGGATGAACATGGCAACCTCGGCAACGCTGTCGTTTGGCCTGGCGTTTGAAGCGGGTGAGAAGGACATCATGAACCGGCCGCCGCGTAAGTCAAACCTGCATGTGATGGACGGTTATGCCATCTGGCGAGTGGTGTTTGTCGGCCTGATGATTGCCATCAGCGCCTTTGTGCTGGAGGCCTGGCTGCAACCACGCGGCTACTCACCGGAGTTCATTCGCACCGTGTTGCTGCAAACGCTGGTCACCGCCCAGTGGTTTTACATGCTCAACTGCCGCGTCACCGACGGCTTCTCCCTGAGTAAAGGTCTGCTGGCTAACAAGGGGATATGGATCGTGAGCGGCGTACTTCTGGCCCTTCAGCTTCTGATCATCTATGCGCCGTTCATGCAAATGCTGTTCGGTACCGAAGCGCTACCGTTCCGCTACTGGATCATTACCTTCCTGATTGGGTTTGCGATGTTCATGATTGTTGAAGCAGAAAAAGTCCTTACCCGGAGATGGCGCACGACGAAAAGATGACTGAATGAGTAGGCTAAGCCTGCCCACCGGCAGGCTTTCTCTTTGACTGAGTAGAACACTATGATTCGATTTGCCTCGTTCGTTTTTACGCTTGGTATTCTGGTTCCCGCTGCATCTGCTGTAACCTACCCCCTCCCTCCCGAGGGCAGCCGTCTGGTGGGGGCGCCGATCACCATCACCGTGCCTGACGGCAATACTCTGCCGCTCGAAGCGTTTGCAGCGCAGCACGGGCAGGGGTTGAGCAATATGCTGGAAGCCAACCCGGGGGTGGATCCGTTTTTACCGCGAGCCGGAACACAGTTGGTGGTACCGCAGCAGCTTATTTTGCCGCCAACGGTGCGCGAGGGGATTGTGGTGAACGTCGCGGAAATGCGACTTTACTATTATCCACCCGGCAGCAACACGGTTGAGGTGCTGCCTATTGGCATCGGTCAGGCCGGGCGCGAAACGCCGCGTAACTGGGTAACCGCCGTTGAGCGCAAACAGGAAGGCCCAACCTGGTCACCCACGGCAAATACGCGACGCGCTTACGCGAAAGAGGGGAAAACGTTGCCCGCGTTCTTTCCCGCCGGGCCGGATAACCCGATGGGGCTGTATGCCCTCTATATCGGCAGGCTGTACGCGATCCACGGTACCAACTCAAATTTCGGCATTGGTCTGCGCGTCAGCCAGGGCTGCATTCGCCTGCGTAATAACGATATCAAATACCTGTTCGATAACGTTTCGGTGGGGACGCGGGTACAGCTTATCGATCAGCCCTTAAAGGTGACCACCGAGCCGGACGGTAGCCGTTGGGTAGAGGTTCACGAGCCGCTTTCACGCAATCGCGCGGAATTTGAATCGACAAATAAGGTGCCGCTGCCCATTTCAGCCGCACAAAGGACGCAGCTAATAAGTGAAGGGGCGGGCGCTGAGCTGGAACGGCGGTCGGGGATGCCGGTGAAGCTTGCTATGCCGGTGGCGCTGCGCTTACCGGGCCTACAGGACCGTAGGTCGGGTAAGGCGAAGCCGCCACCCGACAATTTTACCGAACGCAGAATGTAGGTCGGGTAAGCGCAGCGCCACCCGACAAACTGACCGAACGCAGAAAAGCAAAAAGCCTGCTTTAAAAGCAGGCTTTTCAAATTTGGCTCCTCTGACTGGACTCGAACCAGTGACATACGGATTAACAGTCCGCCGTTCTACCGACTGAACTACAGAGGAATCGTGTGAACGGGGCGCATATTATCGACCTGCGTACGCCTTGTCAAAGGATGGATCGCCGACTTTGAACTGTTTGCTGACAAAACCAGCAAAGTGACGTTTTTGCCAACGGAATGCACCATTATTGTGCAGATATACCCCGAATGGGGCAGATCGGAAACCGTTGTCCCCGTCTCAAAACAGGCACCAGTGATTGGCTTTCCTTATTTTCAGCCGCTTAGCAGCGACATACACCCGCTGCAAAAAACTGGCATCCATATTGCAAAACCTGTTTAACAACACAGCCGTTACCGGCACGCTATTTTCGAACAGGGGGCAACATGAACTTAAGACGACTGAAATACTTCGTAAAAATCGTCGATATCGGCAGCCTGACCCAGGCGGCTGAAGTGCTGCATATCGCGCAGCCTGCGCTGAGCCAGCAGGTCGCGACTCTGGAAGGCGAAATGGACCAGCAACTGTTGATCCGCACCAAGCGCGGCGTAACGCCTACCGAAGCGGGAAAAATTTTATATACCCATGCCCGCACGATCCTGCGTCAGTGTGAACAGGCGCAGCTGGCCGTGCACAATGTGGGTCAGACCCTGAGTGGCCATGTCTCCATCGGGCTGGCGCCGGGAACGGCCGCATCGTCTGTCACCATGCCGCTGCTTCAGGCAGTGCGCGCGGAGCTACCGGAAGTGCTGGTTTATCTGCATGAGAACAGTGGTTCCGTGCTCAATGACAAACTGCTCAACGGTCAGCTGGATATGGCGGTGCTGTACGATCGCTCCCCGGTTGCCGGGATCACCAGCCAGCCGCTGCTGAAGGAAGATCTTTACCTGGTCGGTACACGTGATTGCCCCGGCCAGAGCATTGATTTAACCGCTGTGGCAGAGATGAACCTGTTCCTGCCGCGCGACTACAGTGCCGTGCGCGTGCGCGTTGACGAAGCGTTCTCGCTGCGCCGTCTGACGGCCAAAATTATCGGCGAGATTGATTCCATCTCCACGCTGACTGCCGCCATTGCCAGCGGCATGGGTGTAACGGTTCTGCCTGAGTCTGCCGCACGTTCACTGTGCAGCGCGGCGAACGGCTGGATGGCCCGCATCACCACGCCATCCATGAGCTTACCGCTGTCGTTGAATATGTCCGCGCGCGGCTCCCTGTCACCGCAGGCGCAGGCGGTGAAAGAGATCCTGATGTCTCTGGTCAGTAAGCCGTCGCTGGAAAATCGCGAGCTGCAACTCGTCAGCTGATATTCCAAATAAGCATAAGATGCTGGTTTTTATTATTTGTTCTCCAGCCCGCCTGACTCTAACAATAGCCTTATGTCAGATGCGCCGGAGTGAATTGTGAATTTCCAGCAACTTAAAATTATTCGTGAGGCGGCCAGGCGGGATTACAACCTGACCGAAGTCGCCAATATGCTTTACACCTCTCAGTCGGGCGTCAGCCGACATATCCGCGAGCTGGAGGAGGAGTTAGGCATTGAGATTTTTATCCGTCGCGGCAAGCGCCTGCTGGGTATGACCGAGCCAGGCAAGGCATTGCTGACCATCGCTGAGCGCATTCTCAACGAGGCCAGCAACGTTCGTCGGCTGGCGGATCTCTTTACCAACGACGCTTCCGGTGTGCTGACTATCGCCACCACCCATACACAGGCGCGTTACAGCCTTCCGACGGTTATCAAAGCATTTCGTGAGATCTTCCCGGACGTACGTCTCGAACTGATCCAGGGCACGCCGCAGGAAATTGAAGTGCTGCTGCATAACGGTGGGGCCGATATCGGTATCGCCAGTGAACGGCTGAGCAATGACCCGCTGCTGGTGGCGTTCCCGTGGTTCCGCTGGCACCACAGCCTGCTATTACCCGCCGAACACCCGCTGAACCAGGTTTCACCGTTGACGCTGGAAGAGATCGTCAAATGGCCGCTTATCACCTACCGGCAGGGCATTACCGGGCGTTCGCGCATAGATGAAGCGTTCAAGCGTAAAGGGCTCACGCCGGACGTGGTGCTGAGCGCGCAGGATTCCGACGTGATCAAAACCTACGTCGAGTTAGGGCTGGGGATTGGCCTGGTGGCCGAGCAGTCTGGCGGAGAATATGAGGCTGGTAATCTGGTGCGTCTGGATACACGTCATCTGTTCGATGCGAACACCGTCTGGCTCGGGCTGAAGCGCGGGCAGCTTCAGCGTAACTATGTGTGGCGTTTTATCGAGCTGTGCAATGCGGGGCTCTCCGTAGATGAGATCAAACGCCAGGTGATGGAGCCGGAAGAGGTGGCGATTGATTATCAGATTTAGTTTTTGCCCGGCGGCGCATTGTCTGCCGGGAACGGTAAGAGTGGCTCTAAGTCTTCCTGGGTGATGCGTGTACCGAGTTAAATAAAATAATGCCATCCATAAATGAATGGCATTATTATTTTATTCCTTAATGGCTAATTCCTTTTAGACATATTTAAAAAGTGTATCCGGCAGTTAAATAGTAGGCCCACCCCGTAGAGTCTATACGGGTAATCTGCCCTTTGCTATTATATGCTTTACTGCCTTCTTCAAATTGCCCACCATGATAGAAATAACGAAGGGTGGCGCCATAGCTCCAGTGAGAGTAAACTAAGCTGAGGATATGGGTAGAAACTATTGAGTCATTAGTACGGGAGTAAAAGGATTGCTCGCCACCTGATTCGTCTTTTAAGTCTGAGCCAAAATCAAAATTGGTGAAACCGATGTAATTTAGCTTGCCGCCAAACAGTGTAGTTAAAGGAATAGCATATTTTAATTTAAAGCGATATCCATCCCATTCGTTTTCGTTGGCGGCGTTATAATTATTCCCCTGGTATTTAGCGTAGATGTTTGCAGATAAAGTCATCGGTAATCCCGTATCAATATCCGTCCCAATTCCCATATACCAGGTACTTTGACGCTGTCCTTCGTTAGTACCCGCATCATAAATATAGTTGTGAGCAAAATACCATTCTTTAAATGGACCAACGCTCAAATCAAGTCCCGTTAATTTGTCGATGCTAAAACGTGGCTCTATTTCTGTAAAGAATGGCGAGCCATTGTCCCAAATACCAATGTCGTTGTCATTTCCTAAACCAAAAAATTTAGGTAAATCCGCATAGCCGTAAAAATCAAACCAATCCACATGTGCCCACGCACGGTATTCTGGATAGAGATCCGATCTTTTTTGTGGCCCAAAGCGAGTAGAGTTGCTGCCGACTATATTAATGCTTTGATGCCACCAGTCTGATAGATATTCATTATTACCAGAGTCCGCAAACGCAATCATGGGGAGCATTATCAATGCGCCTGGTAAAAGATATTTCATTTTTTTCATGCGTGTATTTCCTTTAATGGGAGTATGTTGAAAAGCGAGTGGTATTTAAAATACATGTCAGTATTTAATCACTTCTTGTTTAATTCATTTTGCTGCGCTTACATCAGTCACCCTCATTTCATGATCGGGTTTAACTGGGCTATGCGCCTTCACATAATCAATAATTGAATCGGCAGAGGTAGTGCTGTTAATAGTTTTAATATTTTTCCCTTTTAAAAATGCTTAAAATCCATCGCCACCTGTCGCACAAAATGAGTGTGTAGCAACCCGATATATCCTGGTCGGATCTATGGGTTGATTATTGACAGTGAATTTAATGAGACGTTTGCCCAGCGGTTTTGTACTGTCATAGACAACATGAACGCTTTTTGATACTTGCAAAATACCATTGGTGAGATTAGTCGCATGGATCATTAAATCGGTGAGATCTTTTCCGGAAAGATCCATTTCAACCAGGTCATTATTAAACGGGAAGGTGGTAATAACATCGCCGTAGGTTAAATTTCCCTGTGGGAAATCAGCACGTATCCCTCCGCTGTTTTGTAATCCAACGACGGCATCCGGCACTTTTGCCATCATGGCATCAATTATCAAATTACCGACGGGTGATGATTCCCCATATGAACGCGTAAAGTGCGCCGTTGTCGAACCAATAACCTGGCCAGTGATTTTTTTCAGACTGGCATTCCACTCATCAATTTTAAGCTGTACTTTTGGATCAGGTTTATATTCATCAGAAAATACAGTGATTAATTCACCTTTGTAACGCTCAATTTTCTTCGTCTGAGGGTTAAAATCCAATACTAATTTACCAATGTCAGTACCATAGGCATCCGTTGAAACAATGAGAGTGTCATTAACTTTAATCGGTTCTGGCGTCCCTACATGGGCATGGCCTGTGATTAATACATCAATATCCTTAAATTTCTTCGCGGTATCGATATCAGCTTGTAGCATTCTGGCTACGTCTTTGTTTCCATAGCTTGACTGGCGCGCTGGCGTACCTTCATGAATAAGCAGCACGATGATATCCACTTTACCTTTTAAGGCATCAAGCCCTTTTTGAATATAAGGCTCTTCATCACGCGCCTCTGAACCAGCGTAAGCCTTAGCTGCAATCGTGTCATAAAATGCAAATTTCTGATGTACCCCGATTACGCCAATTTTGATGCCATCTTTTTCGACAACCGTCCAGGGGGTATTCCAGACGGGCTTTTCACTGTTGGTATAAAAAACATTACCTAACAAAATGGGGAAGTGTGCTCTTGATAACTGCTTAACCATGTTATCAACGCCATAGTCAAATTCGTGGTTTCCCACTGACACAGCATCAAAGGGCATGGTGTTCATGATATCAATAATGGCTTCGCCTTTGGTCAAGGTACTTATATAGGGCCCGGTAAAGTAATCACCTGCATCAAAGAAAAAAACATCTTTACTTATTTTCTTAGCATCATTGACGATGGTCGCTATATTCGCAAAACCTCCTACCAGACGTTCTTTGTCAACGGTGGGTGGTTTCCCAGGAGAGACATGAGCATGTAGATCGTTGGTATAGTAAATTGTTACATCTTTTGCATGAACTGAGGCGGTTAACGTTGCGAACCAACATAACGTAATCAGGCTCAGCTTTATATTTTTCTTCATAATCAATTCCCTTGAAAAAAATAATAGCTTGAAAAGGGTCCATGTAGAGGTATGAACCCTTAAACGTTTATTTTATTTCAATGCATTCATCACCAATGCGGCGCCAAAAGCCTGTATGGTAAGAACCTTTACTTTTTCACATCAGCAACGCGCATGCCGTTGAGCTGCTCATCCGTAATAGTGTTGCCCGCTTTGAAGTAATCGATCACGGCATTAGAAACGTAGTAACCGCCTGTTGTATTACGCGCTTTACCCTCGGTAAAGGTGGTAAAACCATCGCCGCCGTCAGCAAGGAAGCTCTGAGTGGCAATGTGGTAGACTGTCGCATCCTCAATCGGCTTGCCATTAAGGTTAAATACGACGACCCGCTGACCGATTGGTTTACTGCTGTCATACTTCACCTCCAGGCCTTTTGAAACCTGCAAGACGCCATTACTTAAACTTGCGGCATGTTCCATCAACGTGCGTAATTGTTTACCCGTAAGATCCATTGTGGCCAGCTCGTTAGGGAAGGGGAACGTACTGATGACGTCACCCATCGTAATTGCGCCCGACGGGATCTCATTGCGAATGCCGCCCGAGTTGGTCAAGGCTAGCTGAGTATTTTTACCCGCAGCCACCAGTAGAGCGTCCGCAGCCAGATTACCCAGCGGGGCTGATTCACCATACGCGCGCGTCAACTCAACCGGCGACTGCGCCACCGTTTGTTGAACTACTTTATCCAGTTTCTTATTCCAGCCGTCTATAACCTGTTTCGTTTGCGGATCGGGCTTCCACTCATCGGCGTAAATGGTTTTAAGCTCAAAATTTTTCATCGTAAACTGATGCGGCTTCGTGTAGTCCAGTACCAGTTTCCCCACATCAATGCCGCCGCTGTCGGTCGAGAGGATCAGAGTATTGCCAACTTTAATCGGTTCCGGCGTACCGACATGCGCATGTCCCGTAATCAGAATATCCAGACCTTTCACCTGGCTTGCAGTTTGAATATCTTTATCCAGTGCACGTCGTACGTCGGTCCCTCCCATACTGGACTGACGCGCCGGTGTACCTTCATGGACCAGCAATACGGTCAGGTCGACTTTGCCTTTCAGTTCATCGAGATAGCGCTGTAACCACTTAATTTCATCCCGCGCTTCAATGCCTACGCGCGTTGCCGCGGAGACGGTATCATTGAAGGCAAACACGCCGTGCAAACCAATGACGCCAATTTTCACGCCATCTTTTTCGACGATGGTATAAGGTTTATCCCAGAATAATTTGCTGCTGTTCTCATAGAATATGTTGCCCTGTACGACAGGGAATTTCGCCTGGCTTAGCTGTAATAATGTATTATCCCAGCCATGATCAAATTCATGATTACCTATCGTTACAACATCAAACGACATGGTATTCATAATATCAATAATTGCTTTTCCCTTAGTTAAGCTACTAATATAAGGGCCAGTGAAATAGTCACCTGCATCAAAAAACCATGTCGCTTTACTTTTTGATTTTTCCTCTTTTACCAGAGTAGTGATATTCGCCCAGCCACCAATATCCCGTTTGCCGTCAGCAATCCATGGCACTTTATAAGGTTCTACATGAGCATGGAGATCATTGGTATAAAGGATGGTGACATCCTTAGCGCAGGCCCAAAATGGTAGCGTCGTCAGAATACCCGCAGCGATTAACTTTATCTTCATAAGTCGTTCCTTTCAGTCATATAAAGATTCGCTACTTTACGTTCTGAAAGGATTTTTTATGCGAACCTGCTCACACACTTATGCAAGAGTTATGCGGCAAAATCACCGACCCATTCAAATCGTTGGTGATTAATATTGATTCTGTTTACGATTAATACCTGTAAATCGTTTGGTTGCCGTAATTTAGGGCTGCCAGTATCAGCATCCGAAGATTACAGTTGGCCAGACTACAGGCTAGGATATCCAGCATTGCACTGCCGGGCATGTGGGAGTTATCCCCCTCTGTTTAATGAACAACAATTTAATGAATGGCTTTTTTCTTGCTTAAGCGCCTATGCCTTAGAAAACGGTTATTTTTGCCCTGAATGTTATTGCCCGAAAACTATTTGTTATGGTTATAACCCACGGGGGACACAGCGCGTTCAGTGCCGCGCCTGCAAAAAAGTCTGGACACCCAAACAGCAAAAGCAAAAAAAAATAGTGTCTCCAGAACGTATTGAAACTGTGTCACTGGTTGTACCGTTCCAGGGGAGAATTGCAGAACAGAAATTGTATGTCCTGATCAGTTTTGATGCCATCCGCGGTAATATTATTCATCTCTCTACTAATTTTACTGAGCATCAAAGTGGGGAAACATTACGTTATCACTGGAAGGGAAATATCGAGCCTGATTTGCATCACGCTGATATTGTAAAACGCGTTGATATGCGAGAGACACAGTTTCTGCGTCGGAGCCAGTTCGATGAAATACAGTATGGAAGCGCGGCTCTGAAATGTAACGCCAGAGGTTCGATTGTGCGCCCGGTGATAGCGGCTCACGGGCATTTTCGAATACTGAATCTCCTCTTTCCTGAGGTAAAGATGCATGTTATTTCACACGAATGCTTTCTTCGGGGAGCAGTCATTACCGCCTGGGCAAATTTGTTTCGCCTGGGGCAAGGTGAAATGTGGTTTATAGAAGAAGAAATCAACGATAATGATAGTGATATACCCTGGAATTTTCAGAGAACGTCACAGCATGGCTGGTGGCAAAGTCAGTGGCAGCTTTGGGAGCAGGGAAGAAACCGTAAGATGGTTTGCCCATTAACAGGGGGGGATAGCAGTAACGCTAAAAGGCTCTCTTTAACGGCCAGCAGGTGCTTTATCAACTGGCTATATAAACAAACGCATTTTAGTCGCAGCGCGCAACTATCCGCAGGGCGGGTGACGCAAATACTACTTTCCCTGGCGCAAGACTATAACGATAAATTTACATTAGCGCCTTCAGGTATGAATAATGGCTCAATCTTTTCGGCGATGAAGTCATGACCTGTGCGCTTCGTATATAGCATCAAGGGGTCATGGCTCGACATGACCCCCTATTAACATATGCAGTGATCAATTGCATCTGTTCCAGATTGTTACATCATTTGATTAATTTGCATAAATAGATGCCGCAGTGATGACGTCAGTAAGCTCCGTTTCATTAAATAATCTTGCACGGTAGGCCTCCCCAGGGTATTGAGGAGCGCCATCAGATAAAGAAATCACATCATAGATAGAGGCAACCATATTACCGTCTACGTCACTGATAAAGAATGAGCGCGCATGGCAGGTAAAAATAGTGAAATAATCACCATGATCAAACACGCCTCCCATAAAGTCGGTCCATTGGAGGATAGGCGTCGTTGGGAGTTCAACAGGCGCATGAATCTCAACAGCGGTGCCTGCTGCTAAGTCGACCGCATAGAACAGAATGCGGGCTGGATCTGTTTGATAGGGGTCCGACGTCGCTGCGTCATTTATCGGACGAATAACGGGGTTGCCATTTTCATCTACGCAAGATCGGTTATCGAACACTGATAAGACAAATTTTCCTGCGGTAGGATCGATACTGGCAGAAAAAGCACTATTATTCGTAATGCACACCGTATGGGCACCATTTTCAAAATGAGTAATACCCGAATTATCAATATGAATAGTCGCTTGTTTTGCCGGGAACTGAGGGTTGAAATTACCTGTGTCGATTGCCCACAAGATACTTCCATCAACGATAGAGATACCAAAAGTTGTACTCGTTGTGCGAGAATGGACAATAATGGCTTCTTCGTTATTTGGGCTGCTTGCAATCCATGTAAGAGAGTTAAAATGGACATCATTAGGCGTATTGTTATTCAGAATTTGAGAACCACTATATTCGCTGGTATAGTTTTTCGCCCAAATCATTTTCCCTGTCTGATCGTTAAATTTCAGAACCAGCGCATCTTGCGCCATCGTGTTGGTTAGTCGGTTAGGGCTATCGGTGCCAAACATATAAATGTCGCCCGCGGAGTCCCAGACTACATCATGAGTATTTGCATAGTGATTGCCATCAGCATCACGCATGTCGAATTCAAGGACGACATTGCCCATGATATCAATTTTGAAAAAGCGACGGCCGTACCACGCCATATCTTCGTCGCTGCCGGTATAGAGGTAGCCATTGTGGATCCGCAGCGGCTGGAGATGATAAACCGATAAGAAGTTAAAACGCAGGTCACCATTTTGGTCATAACCTCGGCCAGTGGATTCCATTAACCAACTGTTTCCCCATACAGAGGTAAATAGTGCAGGATCGGTTTGCTCAATATCGAGGTGGAAGATGACAGATGTATCATATTCCTGATCTTCTGTACTGATGATAAATGGCTGATTGAAAACTTCAGTACCCGTGTCATCCTTAAATACGACCTGCACACTGTTTGCATATTGCGCATAAAGACCAATAACAGGGATTTTAATGGTTTGCGTAACACCATAAATGAGATCCGATGTATAGGTAAAATCTACGCTGGTTGGACTGGTCGTCCTTTTTGTAACAGTGTAAGAATAACTTACCGGGGTATCTGAGGTAAAATAAAGGTATGCAGCGAGCTGGTTGTCGGCTGGTGCAAGTTCAGTTTTAATATAAGTAATTGTCATGATGGTATTCCTTTTATTTCATTCAATAAGATATATGGTTTTTTTGTCAACGCAATTAAGCATCGCCTGTATAAATAACGAGTAAATAAACGCCTGACGGATAATTTTGAGCTTTGATAATTAAAAGCGATTTTGTATTCTCATTCTCCTATTATAAAATTTATGTAAAAAGAACATGGTTAATCATCCGGAAAATAACGATGCGCTGTATTCTCTGCGGAAATATACATGTCAAAAGTGTTAGGTTCTATTCAGGATACATCTTTCGTGATAGCTGAAAATGAACGCCATCCTTTATTTCCGTCCAGTTGCCACCCCACTCAATATCAACTGATAACTCCTTAGCGGCCTGAAAAACAGCCGTTGCAATTGTCTGATAATGTTTAAAATCCCATGAAACGGTACCGTTGATGACCGCGAATACATCGACGGCGTGCCCCGTTAAATGCCTGCTTTTAGACGTTAATGATTTTCCTAATGCTAATAGCTCAAGCTGTCGTTTTTGGTTTCTTACCCCTTCAGAAATACCGAAGTCAACAGGCGATAATTTCAATGCTTTTCTCATCACCTCCGAAAGATCTTTATGTACTCCTTTAAGGTTCTTTTCAGTCTTTCTACTAAATTCATGATTTATCATTACTATCTCCAGAGATTTTCTTCCAGTAATAATTAAGAGCAACAACACCCATTGCACCTGATATACCGCTGACTGCAAGCGAAGTATGAAATACTGAACCAAGGCTTTGTGACATCAACCCAGCAAGTACACCGGTAAATCCTGATACAATAATTTGTGCTAACGCAGAAAATAAACTTCTTCCCGACTGGCCTGACTTAACGTCAAGGAGATATCTGACAAGTCCTCCCCACGCGCCAAATAATATTATGTAAAGCCAGCTAAAAAATGCATTTGATGATGGGTCTTTCCATGGCAAAGCAATTACCTCCATAGGGTATATAAGTAAAAAACTTTAGCTCTTGATGAGATTATTTTTCCTGGTCTAACGATTTGCTTTTGCTATGCGATAAATAATAAACGTTGAGCAATCCCGTTTTGTGATGAATATCACACGGAATATAATTAATAGTTTTTGCCGATCGATATTTGATGAATGATAGTTATGTGTTATTAATATTAATGATTCTATTTATTAGTGGAATATATAACAGGGACAGGTGAGGAGGTGGGGGTAAACACTAAAACGGCAACGGGCGCCGTCCTGCATTTCTCATGCGCTGAAAAGCAAAAAGCCTGCTTTAAAAGCAGGCTTTTCAAATTTGGCTCCTCTGACTGGACTCGAACCAGTGACATACGGATTAACAGTCCGCCGTTCTACCGACTGAACTACAGAGGAATCGTGTGAACGAGGCGCATATTATCGACCTGCGTGCGCCTTGTCAAAGGGGAAAACACCGTTTTTGTTCGTTTGCCGAGAATTTCAGCAAACCGATGATTTAATAGCAAATTTGCTTTCAAATTGCACAGCAAATCGCGCCGCCCGCAGGCGGCGCGCAGGATCAGAACAGAACGGAGTAGTTCAGGCCAAACGTACGTCCACGGCCTTTATAAGTATAAAGACCCGGTGAGCCATAGGTTGGGCTATACAGCCCCGGTGCGCGCTGGCCCCAGGCGGTGGTGTAGCCTTTGTCCAGCAGGTTCTCCACGCTGAAGCTGACTTTGCCCACCGGCAGGGCGTAGCTGCCCAGGAAATCAACGGTATTATAGCCATCAATCTTCTTACCGTCGGCGTCAGACACGTCGAAGGTTTGTGTGCTCTGCACGCGCAGGGCCCAGTCGCCCGGCGCCCAGTTAACCCATGCGCTGGCTTTAGACGGGCTGGCGCTGTCGACCGTCAGCTTCTCCCATTTCCCGTTTTCACGCGTTTCGGACTTGATGGCGTTAAAGTTCGCCCCGGTGCTCCAGTCGCTGTCGGTGAAGAAATAGTCCACCTGGCCTTCAACCCCATAGATACGACGTTTGTCGTCCTCCAGGTTGATGGTCATGTCGCTTTTGTTGATGGTGATGGTTTTATCCGAGAGCGAGTAGTACGCCGCCACCTGGGTACGCAGGTTATCGCCGGTGAAGCGCCAGCCAAGCTCGTAGGCATTGACCTTAATACCGTCCAGCGTTGAGTCGTTCACGTTGACGCTGTTTTGCAGGCGATAGTGACCATCGACCAGCTGATAGGTGCCGGAGCCGTAGTACTTCGCCAGGTCCGGGATCTCGAAGCCCTGGGAGAAGTTAAACCACAGCTGCTGCTGTTCGGTAAGACGTCCAAGGATCCCGGCGTTAAACAGGAAGTTGTTGTAGTCGGTTTTCCCGCCCGGCACCGCGTCAGCGGAGGTCGCTTTGCCCGTGGCGATTGCCTGCTGCTGGGCGTAGCCGACAAAATCGTCCACCTTGTTTTCGGTGTACTGGTAACGCACGCCGCCGCTGAGGGTGATGGCGTCAATGTCATAGCTGGCTTGCAGGAACGGCGCGAGGTTGGTAATGCTGTAACCCGGATAACGGCCCACGTTGTAGGCATTGTCCAGCTCCATGCCGCCGCTCGCCGCCGCTTTGCTCAAGTCAAAGAACTGCTGGTTGGCATCGAACGTTTCGTGGTCGGCATCCACACCCCAGGTGAGGGTCAGGTCGTCTATCGGCTTGCTGTTCAGCGTCAGCTTGCCGCCGTAAAAATCGGTTTTCTGCTGGGATGCGCCAATGCTGGTCACCGCGCCTTTGCTCAGCGTCGGGAACGGGTAGTAGGTCAAGCTCTCGTCACGGTAGTAAATCTGCGCAACCAGATCCTGACCCCAGAAATCGGTGTTCGAGTATTGCAGGTTGATTAGGTGACGCTCTGTGCCCGGGATACGGTCAGAGTTCAGGTTATCTTTATTATAGGCTTTGGCATCGCCCGTGACCGCAGCGAAATTCTCCCCAAGGAACAGGCCGTGCTTGCCGTCGGATTCGCTCTTGTAGTACTGCGTGGTTAACTGGAGCTGCTGATGATCGTCGATGTTGATGGTGCCTGTCCCCATCACGTCGATACGGTCGGAATACTGCAAGCCGGTCTGGGTGTTATCGATAATCACCTCGTCGCCGTTGCCGTCATACCAGCCGCCGTAGCGCTGATAGGAGACCGACAGACGGCCAGAGGCGTTGTCATTGCCGCCGCTCACGGCTGCGGAGACGTTCTCATCATGGTCGTTATGGCTGTTAAACCCGCTTTTTGCCCCGGTCTGGAACTCCACTTCGGTCTCCGGCTGGCCTTTTTTGGTGACGATGTTCACCAGACCGCCGGTACTGCCGCCGCCGTACAGCGAGGTGGCGCCGGAGATCACTTCGATGCGGTCAATGTTGAACGGATCGATAGAGTCGAGCTGGCGGCTGTCGCTGCGGGAAGAGTTCAGACGTACGCCGTCCACCATCACCATCATGGAGCGACCGCGCAGGTTCATGCCGTAGTTGGTACGTCCCTGGCTGCTGACGTCCATGCCGGGGATCAGCTGGGCCAGCACGTCTTTAATCTCTTTCCCGCCCTGAACCTGCTGCTCAATTTCCGCCCGCTCAATAACCCAGGTGGTTTGCGCCATCTCTGCCACGCTGCGATGTGCCCGGCTGGCGGACACCACAATATCTTCTTCCTTTTGTTCTTCCGCCCACGCAGAGGTAGAAAGCATGGCAAGCAAGCACGGATTTAAAACCCAAAGATGAGAACGTTTCATTGTTATGTTGATCCTGAATGTGTGTGTCAGTACTCGGTGGTCTTCATTAATGATTTAAAAACCTGGCTGCTCTCCGGGCTGGTGGTGCTCCGCCAGTGGATCACGCCGGGGGTGGTTGCCAGCTCAAACGGCTCGTCATCGTGAGCGCGATTCAAAATTCGCGCCGCGCGCCAGGCCATCAGGCTGAGCTGGGGTTCGGCAATACCGAGACGGTGCATCCCGGCATTGACGGCAAACAGGCGGTTGCTCTGCGGGCCGTCCCATTCAAGGGTGAAATCGTTGTTGATGCAGAAGGCTTCATTCTCATCCAGACGCAGTCGGGAAGAGAGCGGGGCGAGAAACGCGGGCTGCACGGCGCGGTAGCCGGTGGCGAAAATCACCACGTCGCTCTCCAGCTGTTCGCGCCCGCCGTCCAGGTGATGCTGGATGCTGAGGCGATGTCCGGTTTCCTGGCGCGTCAGCGCCGTCACCGAGCGGGACGGCATCAGATGCGCCCAGGGTTTTTCGCGCAGCACTTCGAAGCGGTGATACATGGCGCGATAGATGGCCAGCAGCGACTCCGTGGTGATCCCGTCGGAGGTCATCTTCTGCTCCTGCAACATCTGACGTCGGGCGTCGTCACCAAGGGTCGAGAAGCTGTCCACGTACTCCGGCGTGAAATACTCATTGGCAAACGCGGCTTCATCCAGCGCGTTGTAGTTGTTGCGGCGCGACACCCAGTTGAGGCTCAGCGGCTGCCCCCATTCCCCACGGAAGATATTTAAAAACAGATCCGCACCGCTCTGGCCGCCGCCGACGACGGTGACGCGCTTGCCCGCTAAATCCGGCGCGCGCAGCATCATTTCGCTGGCGTGGAAGCAGGTGTCGTCCTGCGCGGTGACGCAGTCTGGGAGATTGATCTGCTTCCCAATCCCCACGCAGACGTGGCGCGCCAGGAAGCGATCCCGCTGGGTCACGACCTCAAACAGGCCGTTTTGCTCATCAAAGCTGACCTGCTGTACCTGCTGGCTGAAGGCCAGGTTAGTGAGGTTATCCGCCGCCCAGCACAGGTAGTCGGCAAACTCCTCGCGCGACACGGTGCGCTGCTCGGTGGTGAGGAAACGGTAGAACTTTTTGCGCTGTACCAGATAGTTCAGAAAGCTGTGGCGGTTGGTGGGCTCCACGGCGCTCACCAGATCCTTCAGGAAGCTGGTCTGCATATGGCAGTCCGGCACCATCATCCCCGGGTGCCAGGAGAAGTGCGGCTTGCGTTCAAGAAACAGCGAGCTAAAACCGTCCAGCCCCTCTGCCAGCGCGGCAATACTGAGGTTGAACGGACCGATACCAATGCCGATGAAATCATAGGTTTTCATTGCGCTGACTCCTGGGAGACCAGAAAAAGAGGGTTATCAAGATCGCAGAGGTAGTTCGGCAGCATGCGGCTGCCGCCGTCGTGTTCAGAGAAGGTCAGTTTGACCGGGTTGAGGATCACGCGAATAATCTGCGGCTTAAACAGGTCGAATTTGGCGAAGCGCGCCGCAAGATCCGGATGGGCGGCCATATAGCGACGTAACACCAGCGCCAGGATCTGATAGAAGCGGGTTTCGCTCACGCCGCATTGCAGGGTAAGGCGGGATATAAAGCGCAGCACCGTGACAAAGTTGCCGGTTTGCAGGTCGTGGATGATGTAATCCGCGCTGAGGCGCGCCGTCACCGCTTTTACCTGCTCAGGCAGGCTCTGCGCCTGCGGGAAATCTTCATCCACCAGGCGCATGTCGCCCTGGAAATCCTTCAGCAAAATGCGCTGCGGAACGTAATCTTTCATCACCAGCGTGACGTTCTGGCCGTGGGCGATGAGCGCCACCCCGTAGCGACAGAGCAGGTGATAGAAGGGGATCACCGTCGCCTCAAACAGCTTTTCCAGCCATGCGTCAGCGGTTAACCCCGAGCGTTTGATCCACGCGTCAATCAGCGGGTGCCCCTGGTTATCGGTTTCCATCAGCGCCGCCATCAGCACCGCCTGTTCGCCATCCTGTAAATAGCAGGATGGGTTCTCGCGCCAGATCACCCCCAGCATCTCCTGATAGCGGTACGGCGCCTCAGGCAATGCGGCATAACCCGGATGCGACAGATATCCGGCTGCGGGTTCGCCAAGCACCTGCGCCCCGGAGTGAATCAGCGTGGCATCGCTGGCGAACTGCTGCTGTAGCCAGCGCGAGGCAAGCGGACCGGCGGCGATATACTTGCCCGGAATACCGCGATAGCAGGAGGTGTTGTAGATAGTCAGCGGCAGCTTGATGTCATACGGCGCGCGACGGCTGGCGTTGGTCAGCGTGCGCAGGGACTGCTGCGCCAGATACTCATCGCCGAACTCACCCAGCTCTACCATCTCACCGCGCGCGAGCTGCGCCAGGAAATGAATGGCAATTTTTTGCTGCCACTGCCACGGGTGCAGCGGCACCGGCAGCCAGCTGTCGTCCAGATCCAGCTCCTGCCAGCGGGCGTCGAACCGCTCGCGCTCGGCATCGTCCATGGCGCTGGAGAGCAGGGCGTTAATATCGCAATCGGCGTCGCTGCTCCAGACCAGACGCTCGCGCTGCAAGGCGACCCAGTGCAGGCGGAAACGCCCGCGATATTCCGGCGCGTACAGGCGCAGGGCATCCAGCCCCCAGCCGCGGCGTCCCTTGTTGAAAATAAACTTCGGGTGACCGCGCATCAGGCACTGTAGTTCGTCCGGGTCGAGGTGGATCAGCGCATCGGCATCCAGCGTTTCACGCGCCTGCAACAGCTGCATGTCACCCCGCAGCGTGGCGTAGAGATCTTCCATGTGCTCCGCCGTTTGCGCGTCGCTCATCTCCAGCACGGTGGCCAGTTGCAGCAGCGCGTTTTCCGCTTCGACCGCCGCGCCGCTGGTGGTGGTCAGGGTATCAGGGTCAATATGCAGCCAGCCCCATATCCCACGCGTGGCGCGAAACTGCCAGCACGCGTTGCTCATACTGATGCGCCAGTTGTCCGCCGAAACCGGCTCGGCGCGCAGGGTGCGTTCATATTCCAGTTCGGCGAGGATCTTCGCCACCATCTCGCGGTTCACTTTCTGCCAGAGTGCGTTCACAGTTCCACCTCGTGGAAGAAGCGGTGACGCTCGCTCATGATCAGACGGGAGCGTTTGTGCGGGAAGTCGAACTCTTTCACCGTGTCGAAACCGGCGGACGCCAGATGGCGGAACAGACGCTGGTTGTCGAAGCGCGGTTCCGCCACAATGCGCGCCGTGCGCGGTTCATCGAGATACAGATAGTGGCTCAGGCCGCGCAGCCAGCTGCGGATATACTGCGCCCCGCGCCAGTTCTCTTCACCCACCAGCATGTGCAGCCCGCGGTCAAAGGGCTGCCAGCGATAGTGGCGGCCAATGCGGTCTTCTGCCGCCCAGTAGAGTTCAAAATAGCCGAACGGCTGATCGTCAAAGCAGCCGATCACCGGATAGCAATAAGTCGAGTCGAGCTGGCGACGCAGGTAGTTCTCCTGCTCGGCCTGCGGACCGGCCATCTCCCAGAAGGCATTTACGCGCGGGTTGTTCATCCAGCGGGTAAAACGCTCGCCATCCAGCGCCACGTCCGCCACGCGAAAGCTCAGGGTGCGCTTAATCTGCGGATCGTAACGGCGGTACACCTCGCTCTGCGGGCGGTGAGGGCGCAGCGGGAAGTACAGCTGACGGCTTTCGTCAAACTGCATTCCGCCGCTCGCCTGCGGACGTTCGCCTTTCAGCCACAGCGGCAGCTGCCAGAAAATTTCACGCGCCAGATAATCCCCGTGAACGAGGCTAAACAGCGCCTGCGCCTGAGGTTCATCCTGCCAGGCTGCCCACGGCAGGGTAATGCCGGTCAGGGCGGGCGCGGCAACAAACAGCTGGTCGAGGGCGTCCACCAGCCAGCCGTCCGGGAGCCCGGTCAGCCGCTCCAGCACCGCGCTGCCGTCAAGACCCAGCGTCAGCGGCAGGTTTTGTTCCGTGACCGTGCAGCGAAAGCCGTAGCCGGAATGGACGATATTCGCGTTTGCCATCACGCCTTCTCCTTATAAAACGGGTTGCTAAAGTCGAAATAGATCACCGCCGGATCGACGATGGTGTTTTCGTTGCGATCGTGCAGGTAGCAGAAGAAGTTGCCTTTGCAGTTCCAGGTCGGGCTGTCGAGCACGTAATCGAGGCAGCGGGTCTGCTTCGCCGTCGTGCGCAGTTCGGCCAGCGCGTCACGCACGCGGGACATCAGGTTCTCTTCGCTGTCGAAACCGGCGGCGGCGAGCGCGGCGGTGACGGCAAGGGTAGAGTTCAGCAGCAGGTAATAAGGGAAGTAGCGCAGCAGCTGGCTCTCACCGAAGCGGTTTTCCACCTCGGTTTCACCTGCCTCTTTCAGCCACGCGTCGGCCCCTTCGGTCCAGGCGCTGCCCTGGCAGTCGCGGTAGATCAGCCCAACGGGGAAATCCTGCTGCATCTCAACGAGGATATTTTGCTGGTGCGCCAGCAGGACCAGACCGTAGTCCGCCTCGGCGCTGAACAGCGGAAGCAATACCCGGTCGCAGTAAGCGTCCAGCCAGCAGCGCGCGGCCTGGGCGAGCGGGAGATCCAGACGCTGGCTCAGACGACGCACCGCCGCGGCGAGCAGGCTGTCGCCGCCGTCCGGCGCGGCCTGGGTCAGGCTCACCAGCACGTTGGTTTGCGTTTCAGGGGTATCGAACAGCAGGTTGACGCGCAGGGCCATCAGGCTCTCTTCCTGGACGACGCCGTGCTCATCGCACAGCCCCGCCCAGCCGTCCTCCTGCATCACGCGCATGGTCGGGTAGCGCGCCTGAAGTTCCTGCCAGCGTGCCGTTTTCGCCAGCCGTGCCAGGCGCATGCCGCGCTTAACCTCTTTCACCGACAGCGTGCGCACGGAGTTGGTCAGCCGCACGCTCAGGGAAAACTTAATCATGTCGCTGTTGGTTTCGCTGTACAGCGAGCGGGAAGAGCTGGTGGGCAGCCATTGCGCACCGGCTTCGCCCAGATCGCGCAGGGCGCCTTTTTCTACCAGACGCTGGCACCAGTCCTGCTCCAGCAGATAGTCGGCCTGCCACGGGTGCATCGGCAGCAGCCAGCAGGTGTCGGTGAAGTGACCGAGAAGGGCCGGCGCGCTCTGCGCTGCAAAGCGCAGCAGACGTTCCCGCAGGGAGACATTCAGGCTGTCGCCGGTAATCAGCTCATGCTCAACCGCAAACCAGCGCAGCGGGAAGCGGGAGGCGAAATCCGGCAGATAGCGACGCGCCTCGGCCTCGTTGAACGGCTCGTGCGACTTTGGGGCAGGATGAAAAGCATGGCCGACCAGCAGCGCCTGTTCCGCTTCGGCAAACGTCAGCGGCTTATCGCGCAGGTTTGCCCAGTTGTGGCGTAAATCAATGGCCTGCCAGGTGTGCGTATGACTTTCCAGGACGCGCTGCTTAAAGCGAGCCAGCGTATCGGCATCCAGCTCGCCTTTTACCGTCTCTTTTTGAAGAATGAAATCAATCAGTTGATGAAATGTGACCGTGTCACCGCCGTCGCTGTCGGCCTGAATCAGCGTTGCCGGAAAACGATACTGGTGATGCTGCGTGGGGGAGAAATAGCGTACCGGAACCCGAATGGCCTGGGTTGGGGAGAGCGGGATATGAATCTGTGATAACTCATCCGCACGGGTTGCGGGAAGATAATGCCAGTCCTTCGTTTCGCGCAGCAGCGCGTTCAAAAAACACTGGGCCGCAACATCTGTACCGGCGGAGCGGGGCAGAGTACGCATAGTTGTACCTCATTCCATGACTGATAATAATTCTCGTTATGATATTCATTCTGTTTACAGTGGCAACTATTTTTGCAATATTTGTTTTCATAAACTTCATAATTTCCACACATTTATTGACATTATCTTCACAATTTTATGCGCACCCGTACTGAGAATCTCACTGACGTTGTGACCCCTAAAGCTAACTGGCCCCTGGCACTGGGCGCCGGTTTATTAGGTATTGGGCAAAACGGTTTGCTGGTTATGCTGCCGCAGCTGGTCTCCCTGACCGGACTGTCGCTCTCCGTCTGGGCCGGGCTGCTGATGTTCGGCTCGATGCTCTTTTTACCCGCATCGCCCTGGTGGGGACGCCAGAGCGAGCGGCACGGCTGTAAGATCGTTATGCTGGCCTCGCTGGGCGGCTATCTGGCGAGCTTTGTCGTGATGGCGCTGGTGGTGTGGGCGATGGCGAACGGCGCGCTGAATGCTCTCTGGGGAATGGCAGGCCTGGTGCTGTCGCGCATGCTGTACGGCCTGACGGTATCAGGGCTGGTGCCTGCGGCCCAGACGTGGGCCATTCAACGCGCGGGGCTGGATAAAAGGATGGCGGCGCTGGCGACGATAAGCTCTGGCCTTAGCTGCGGGCGTCTGCTGGGACCGCCTCTGGCCGCGCTGATGCTCAGCGTCAGCCCGGTCGCACCGCTCTGGCTGATGGCGGTGGCGCCGTTTATCGCGCTGCTGCTGGTGCTGCGCGAAGCCGCCGATCCCCCGTTGCCGCCGGTGGCGCACCAGTCGACGCGGTTACAGGCCTCCATGCTGCCTTTCCTGGTGCTGGCACTGCTGCTGGCGGCGCTGGTCAGCCTGATGCAGCTTGGTTTATCGCCGCATCTTCACCCGTTATTTAATGGCGATGCCGTGCAAATCAGCCATCATGTCGCGCTGCTGCTGAGCCTGGCCGCGCTGGCGACCCTGGCGGCGCAGTTTCTGGTGGTACGCCCGCAGCATTTTACCCCGAGAGTTTTACTCTTAATTGCCGCGGTCTTGATGGTGGCGGGTCTTGGGCTGATGTGTCTCGCCAGTTTAGCCCTGTTCTACGTGGGAATTGTCATCACTTCGCTGGGGGCCGCCATGGCAACGCCGGGATACCAGCTTTTGCTCAACGATCGGCTGACGACGGGCAAAGGCGCAGGGGTGATCGCCACCAGCCATACGCTGGGATACGGGGCCAGCGCGCTGCTGGTACCCGTGGTGACGCGCTTTTACGGTGAGCAGTTTTTGATTACTGCCGCATGGGGAATGGCGCTGCTGTTTCTCGCGGTGAGCGTGTGGGTACGATCGACCGATCGTACCTCTGCTGAACATTAGTGGAACGGATGAGAGGATGTGCTGGCTGCGTCCTCACTTTGCCGCAGACGCTGAAGCGGATCCTGCTGATAAAACTGGCAAAAACGCTGCCACAGCGCCGGGAAGCGCGGGGCAAAAAGCTCAGGTGCGCTAAAGAAATACTCGGACAGTACCGCAAAACACTCGGCGGGATCGGTCGCGGCATAGGCATCAATGCTGGCCGCGCTTTCACCCACCAGGTCTATCTCATCCTGAATGTTTTCCATCGCCGCGTGCAGGTCGTGCTCCCATCCCGCGACTTCACGCAGCGGGATCAGCGGCACGCCGCTGGCGCGATCGCCGTTGCGGGTATCCAGCTTATGCGCCACTTCGTGAATGATCAGGTTGAAGCCCGAGGCATCGAACGAGTCCTGAATATCCAGCCAGTTGAGGATGATTGGCCCTTGCTGCCAGCTTTGCCCGGACTGCACCATACGCTGGTTGTGCACCAGCCCGATGTCATCCTCCCACTCATCATCGACGATAAACGGCGCCGGGTAGATCAGCACTTCGTGGAAGCCATCCAGCCATTCGATACCCAGCTCCAGCACCGGCAAGCAGAAGAGCAGGGCGATGCGGGAATTTTTAAGCGGATCCAGTTCGAAGCCCTGTAGCGGTACCAGCCGTTTTTGCTGTAAAAAACGCTCGGCCAGCTGAATCAGCTTTGATTGCTCTTCAGGCAAGAGATTCGCCAGCACGGGGATCGCCAGAGCCTCATCCCAGGGCAGCGCCATATTTCGACCAGCGTCGTTCGTTTTCCAGGGCCACTTAATCATCGCTTTGCTCGTTACTCGCACGTGAACAAAATGGAAAGGTCAGGGGCTGTTAGCATGCCAACATACTCTGTTAAGCAGTATGACACTCCTCTTCGGCTGCATGCAGACTGGCAGCCTGTTTAAGAGGAATCCAGCCCGCATAAACTATCACTATGTGCCGTCAGGTTGATAGCGCTTTAGGGGTATCCCCTTCATTTTGTGAAGTATGTCGTGCACGACTATGATAAATCTCTTCTTACCCTACCGTGCTTAAGGATCCCGTCAGTATGCCCGTCAATTTTGACCTCAACGATCTCTATGCCTTCCGCGCTTTACTGGAATATGGCAATTTCCGTCTTGCGGCGGAGTCTATCTGCCTTTCCCAGTCGGCGTTGAGTCGCAGAATTGAAAAGCTCGAGGCGGCACTGGGGACAAAACTGTTCGACAGAACCACCCGGCGCGTCACGCTGACCCTGTATGGACAGACCTTTGCCGACCGATGCGGACAGCTGCTTGCTGATGTGGAGTCCATGCTTTCGGATATCGATAAGGCCAGCGAGGAGCGTACGGGGCTAATCACCGTGGCGACGGTGCCGTCCGCCGCCTGTTACTTTATGCCGGATGTTATCCGCCGCTTTCAGTCCCGTTACCCCCGCGTGCGCATAAAACTGATCGACAGCAGCGCCGGAAATGTTATCGAGGCCGTCACCCGCGGACAGGCGGATTTTGGTATCTGCTTTGCCCGGAGTTTGCAGCCCGACATCGAGTTTGTCCCGCTGGTGGAGGATGTCTACGTGGCTGCCTGCCGGCGCGACAGCCCGCTTGCAAAAAGAAAAAGCCTGACGTGGCAGGCTTTTTATCAGCAGGATTATATCGGTCTGGATAAGACCTCCGGCAACCGCAATCTTCTCGACCAGCGGGTCGGGCATATTCGGCCTGAGCGCCCCAGCATCTGCGAAACGCGGCACGTGACGACCATGCTGGGGATGGTTGAAGCCGGGATCGGCATTGCGGCCGTTCCCGCCATGTCAATGCCCCGCGCAGAGCATTCGCTGCTGACGTCGGTACCTTTAACCGAGCCTGAGGTCAGGCGAACCGTGGGGCTGATCCGCCGCCGCGGGCGGATCCAGTCCTATATTGCTGCCGAACTCGAAACGCTGATTACCGAGCAGTATCGCGAGGTGCACTGACGGGCGTTAAGCCCGTTGCCGTAATGACGCTGGCGGCCTGTGGCGAAGAGAGAAAGGCCAGCAGAGCTTTTCCCTGTTCGGGATGGTCAGCCTTCTGCGTTACGGCTCCGGCGAAACGGGTAATGTACTGCATGTCGTCAGGCAACTTACCCACAAACGTCACCCCCGGGACCGGCAGAAGCTCGCTCACCTGCTGAAAGCCGAGATCGTATTTCCCTTTTGCCACTTCAGACGCCACCGGGATGCGCTCAACCCGGTGCGCTTTATCGTGGACCGGGCCGTCGATGCCCAGCTTACGGAACAGCTGGCTCTCTACATACCGGCCGCTGGCGCTGTCGGAATAAGCCATGGAATGCGCCTTCAGCAGCGTTTGCCGCAGGGCAGGCACCGTACTGATATCCGGCACCGGCGCGCCCGCTTTGACGACCATCCCGACGGGCGAATCCGCCAGCTCCACGCGAGAGCCCGCCGCCGTCCTGCGATCCTGTTCCAGTTTCGCCAGCGCATCGCCCACCATAATCACCACGTCCGCTTTTTCGCCCCGGGCGAGCCGGGCCGGAATGGCCTGCGGCGTTTTGCCCATCGACGGGCCGGAGATCACAATGAGCCTGTCACCGCTTTGCGCTTCGTACTGCGGCGTCAGCTTCTCCAGCGCCGCTTTGAAGCCGCCAGAAATCATCACCGTCACATCCTGCGCAAGCGCGCCCGCGCTGAGGGTGGCGAAGGTCAGGGCGGCAATCACCGTTCTGAATGTAAGCATGAGGGATCACTCCTTAACGGCAGTTTGCAGGATTAACGTGCGACGACGATAGAGATAAAGCGTTGCCAGCAGGGCGCAAACGGCGGCAAAGCTCATCCAGTAGCCCGGGGAGGCTTTGTCGCCGGTGTACTCAATTAAGGCAGTCGAAATCACCGGCGTGAAACCGCCAAAGACCGCCGTTGCCAGGCTGTAAGCCAGTGAGAAGCCCGCCACGCGCACCTCTGCTGGCATGATCTCCGTCAGGGCCGGGATCATCGCGCCGTTATACAGGCCGTAGAGGAAAGAGAGCCACAGCAGCACGGTCAGCATCATTGAGAAGCTCGGGGCTGCGGCCAGCATCGTCAGCGCCGGATAGCTGGTCGCCAGCGCCAGCAGCGTCATGGCGATCAGCACCGGTTTACGCCCGAAGCGATCCGACAGCGCGCCGCCCACCGGAAGCCAGATGAAGTTGGACACCGCCACCAGCAGCGTGACCAGAAGACTGTCCGACGCGCTAAGCATCAGGACTTTTTTACCGAAGGTCGGCGCGTAAACGGTGATCAGGTAAAACGCGGTGGTGGTCATCGCCACCATCAGCATGCCCGCGACGACTACCGGCCAGTTGGCGAGCAGCGTTGTGAAGACCTGACGCATTGCCAGATGGTGGCGACGGGCGCTGAATTCCTCGGTCTCTTCGAGCTTGCGGCGCAGGAAAAAGATAAACGGCACAATCAGACAGCCAAACAGGAACGGAATACGCCATCCCCATTCGCGAATGGCACTCTCTTGCAGCACCACATTCAGCGCAAATCCCATCGCCGCCGCGATCATAATGGCGACCTGCTGGCTACCCGACTGCCAGCTGGTGTAGAAACCCTTGCGGCCCGGCGTGGCGATCTCCGCCAGATAAACCGAAACCCCGCCCAGCTCGGCGCCTGCCGAAAAACCCTGCAACAGGCGGCCGGTCAGCACCAGCAGCGGCGCCCACAGGCCAATGCTCTGGTAAGAAGGGATCAGCACGATCAGGAAGGTTCCGGTGGCCATAATTGACAGGGTGACGATCAGCCCTTTACGGCGACCCACTTTATCAATGTAAGCCCCCAGCACAATGGCCCCGATCGGACGCATCAGGAAGCCCGCGCCAAAGACGGCGAAGGTCATCATTAGGGACGCAAATTCACTGCTTGCCGGAAAAAAAGTATGGGCGATGTAGGTGGCATAAAAGCCGAACAGAAAGAAGTCGAATTGCTCAAGAAAGTTGCCCGACGTGACGCGGAAAATCGCGCCCGCTTTGGCACGAAGCGTTGCAGGTGAGGTTGAGGAAACCATGATTATCTCCAGTTTTATAGTGACGTTATGCTCGTCTGTTTCTGAAAACTGGATCAGGAAGTGGAAATTAATAAGCGCAAATAGCGCATGGACTGATGCGTGTGGTGCATTAATGACAAAGCGTTGACCAGTATTTACATATTCAACAATAACTTAACATTTTGGTGATCTTTTATTTACTCGATTTCGCTAAGTTGCTGATATATCGGTTTTGTGACATCGCGCAGGTGAGAAGCCAGGCGGGGCCTGGCTTGGGATTATCAGCGCAGCGCGTTCGCAATCGCGCTAAACATCAGCGACGCTTCCAGCGGCTGGGCGCTGAATGACGGCTCTGCCTGCGGCCAGGTGGACCACTGGACGATAACCAGATTTTCTTTCTGATTAACCATGATCATCTGACCAAATATACCCAGCGCCCACAGGGAATCCTTCAGCGAATTTTCGACTTTCGGCTCCACGTGTGTGGCGGTGGCTGGTACTTCGTTGTTCCACCACTGGTAGCCGTATAACCCCTTCGGATGCGCGTCGGACACCGATCCTTTGGCCTGTGTCCAGGCTGAGGACTGTTTCACCCAGCCCTCGGGGAGGATCTGCTTCCCGTCCGGCAGCGTACCGTTATGCAGGATAAACTTCCCGAAACGCCCCCAGTCTTCCAGCGTGGCGTTGAACCCATGCGCACCCACGTCGTGCTGGCCTTTGCTGTAGGCATGCCACACGCCGTCGCTCGCCATGCCGTACGGCTGCCAGATGGTCTTCTCCAGATACGCCGCGAGCGTCATGCTGGTGGCGCGCTCAAGCACATCGCCTAACAGCCAGGCGCCACCCGAGGAATAGGACCAGTTTTCGCCCGCCGGGTGTTCACGGTGTAACCCCTTCACCAGGGTGCGCACGCAGTTGTAGGTGCCCGGCTTCGCTTCGCATTCGGTAAGCCGGGCGAAGTCAGATTGCGGGTTGGTGTAATCTTCGTTCCACGCCACGCCAGAGGTGTGGGTGATGAGCTGTTTTAGCGTTACGCCCTCCCAGGCGGTGCCTTTTAAATCAGGTTCGTATTGGGTGACAAGGTCGTCCAGGGAGTGGATTTTCCCTTCTTTAATTGCAACACCCACCAGCGCGGAGACTACGGATTTGCCCACGGAGCGCGACGTCCAGAGCGTTGAGTCGGTATTGCCTTCTCCCAGGTATTTATAGGCCACTTTGCCATTTTTCAGCACCAGCATGCCGCTGACGTTCTGGCGTTTCAGGTAATCCTGAAGAGTGTAACTCTTACCCTTCACCTGATAGCGGGCATCGGTGAGCGGTTTTTCTGCGGGTAGCAGCGGCGTAGCGTTGCCGTGGCGGAACACATCCCCCGCGTAGTTGCGGTAGTCATTGCGAAAGCCCACCACGCGATCGGCCTGGCTCCAGGTGAGCATGGTATGTGCGTCCGGGAGTCTGGCGTCGAAAGGCGCCGGACAGGTGGTGAGGTCGGTACCGTTGCAGGCCGCCATAACAGCGGGCGAGAGCAGGCTGCTGACAACCAGCGCCGCGAGCAGCGTGCGGTTTGTTTTGATTTTCATATTTATCTCGTTTGGCTCAGGAAGGACTTCAGTTTAAGAACCTGCGGCCTATAATAAAAAACGCGTTATGGGGGAAAATCCCCCGGAAAATCGCGTGGAGAATGACGTGGCATCACTGATCTATTCCTTTGCCCAGCTTGAGGCGTTCACCGCCGTCGCTGAACACGGCAGCCTGATGAAGGCGGCCAGTAAACTCGGCAAAGATCGTACTACCCTGCGGGATCTGATCGATTTTCTTGAGGATGGGCTGGGCTACGCTCTGTTCCTGCGGGAGGGGCGCAGCCTGCGCCTGACGCCGGAGGGGGAGCAGCTTCAGCGGCAGGCACACCTGCTGATGCGGCAGGTCAAAGCGTTTGAGGCGTTTGCCAGATCGGTACCGGACAGCGCGACGCAGGACATCGCCCTCGTTTACGATCCGTTCACCCCCAGAGCTTTTTTACAGGCGCTGATTGCCACACTGGCGGCGAAAAAGATCCGCCTGAGCCTGACCAGCGCATCGCGCGATGAGGCGGAAGCGATGCTGGCAAACGGTCAGGCCGATCTGGGGATCTGCCAGGCGCGCAACCGCAGCGTAGGCAATGAGATGGAGTGGCGGGCGCTGGGGGCGATCGAAATGGATTTTTACGCTGCAACGGCGCTTTTTGCGGAGGTTGCGTCGCCGGTGTCGCTGCTCGCTCTCTCTCTGGTGCCACAGGTGATTATGCATGCCGCATCAGACGAGCCGGTCGCCCGTCGCCTGCAAATTTCAGGGCACACGCTTTTCACTAACGAACTGGAGATGCTGCGCGGCCTGCTGGAGCAGGGCTGCGGCTGGGGGTTTTTGCCGACCCATCTTCAGGCAACGCAGTGGAAAAATGTAAAAAGGCTGCCCACCGAAGTGGGCAGCCAGGGAATAAGCCAGACGATGGTCACTATCTGGAAGCCGGGCAGCGACAAGCGCGGGTTGATCAACGATACGCTGTCGCTGCTTCCGGCGTTATGGAAACGTTCAGCGCTGTGAGCACCCTTTGCACTGTTTATTCTGGATCTGCTGGAAGAAGTCGTTGCCTTTGTCATCCACCAGGATAAACGCCGGGAAGTTTTCTACTTCAATTTTCCAGATGGCTTCCATTCCCAGTTCAGGATACGCCACGCACTCCAGGCTCTTGATGCTGTTTTGCGCCAGCACCGCCGCCGGGCCGCCGATGCTGCCGAGGTAGAAGCCGCCGTGCTTATGGCAGGCGTCGGTGACCTGCTGGCTGCGGTTACCTTTGGCCAGCATGATCATGCTCGCACCGTGGGATTGCAGTAAGTCCACGTAGGAGTCCATACGTCCGGCGGTGGTTGGGCCTAAGGAGCCAGACGCGTAACCTTCTGGCGTTTTCGCCGGGCCTGCGTAGTAAATCGGGTGATCTTTAACGTACTGCGGCAGTTCTTCCCCGTTGTCGAGCAGCTCTTTCAGCTTCGCATGGGCGATGTCACGCGCCACGATGATGGTGCCGCTCAGCGACAGGCGGGTGGAGACCGGGTGCGCGGAAAGCTGCGCCAGAATGTCGGGCATCGGCTTGTTCAGATCAATGCTTACCACGTCGCCTTCTCCCTGCTGGCGCAGGGATTCAGGAATATACTGGCCCGGGTTGTGCTCCAGCTTCTCAATCCAGATCCCGTCGCGGTTAATCTTCGCCTTGATGTTGCGGTCAGCGGAGCAGGAGACGCCCATGCCGATCGGGCAGGAGGCGCCGTGGCGCGGCAGACGGATCACGCGAATATCGTGCGCGAAGTATTTCCCGCCGAACTGCGCGCCAAGGCCGAGGTTTTGCGCTTCCTGAAGCAGTTCCTGCTCGTGCTGGACGTCGCGGAACGCCTGGCCGTGCGCATTGCCTTCGGTTGGCAGGCCATCGTAATAGCGCGCAGAGGCGAGCTTGACGGTTTTCAGCGTGGCTTCCGCTGAGGTGCCGCCGATAACGAAGGCGATATGGTAAGGCGGGCAGGCCGCGGTGCCCAGGGTCCGCATCTTCTCAACCAGATAATTTTTCAGCTTCGCCGGGGTGATCAGCGCTTTGGTTTCCTGATACAGATAAGTTTTATTGGCGGAACCGCCGCCTTTCGCCATGCACAGGAATTTATACTCGTCACCATCAACGCTGTAGAGGTCGATCTGCGCGGGCAGGTTGGTGCCGGTGTTCACCTCTTTATACATATCCAGCGCCGCATTCTGCGAGTAGCGCAGGTTGTCTTCAATATAGGTGTTATACACGCCCTGACTCAGCGCCGCTTCGTCGCCGCCGCCGGTCCAGACGCGCTGGCCTTTCTTACCCATAATGATTGCCGTACCGGTATCCTGACAGGTGGGCAGCACGCCTTTCGCCGCAATCTCGGAGTTGCGCAGGAATTGCAGGGCAACGTACTTATCGTTCTCGCTGGCTTCCGGGTCGCTCAGAATAGCCGCAACCTGCTTCTGGTGAGAGGTGCGCAGCATAAATGCCGCGTCGTGGAAGGCCTGCTGTGCCAGCAGGGTCAACGCCTCTGGCTCGACTTTCAGCACTTCCTGACCGTCGAACTCGGCAACGGAAACGTGCTCTTTGGTCAGCAGATAATATTCGGTGTCGTCATGCGCGAGGGGGAAGGGGTTCTGGTAGAAAAAGGGTTTGTTCGACATAGCGTATTGCTCCATAAAAATAAAACCGCCGGAGGGTTAGCCCGGCGGTCAGGAATCAGAACATCATGGACATCCACGGGTAGCCAATCAGCAGCAGAGCTGCCAGGAAGATGGCGCCGAAGATGGTGCCGAGGCGCCAGTAGTCTTTGGTTGGCAGGTAGCCGCTACCGTAGTAAATCGGGCTTGGACCCGTACCGTAGGGGGTAATGATCCCCATCACGCCCAGCGAGGTCACCATCAGCAGAACGAACACTTCCATATTCATGCCCGGAATGGTGGAGGCGATGGTCAGCATCGCAGGCAGCAGCGCCGTGGTGTGCGCGGTGGTGCTGGCGAACAGGTAGTGCAGCAGGTAGAACGCCAGCAGCAGCACGATGGTGGCGACACCCGGAGAAATACCGCTCATCAGCAGGCCGCCTTCTTTACCCAGCCAGCTGATAAAACCGGTGGAGGAGAGGCCATCCGCCAGCGCCACCAGGGTGGCGAACCAGACGAAGGTATTCCACGCGGCTTTGTTACCGGTGATATCGTTCCACTCCAGCACGCCGGTCCACAGCATCAGGCCAACGATCAGCAGGGCAGCCATGGCCGGTTCAATCCACGCCGCGGCGAAGATCCACATCAGCAGCGCACAGCACACGAACACCAGCAGCAGGATCTCATTGCGCGACAGTTTGCCCAGTTTTTCCAGTTCACGGGTCGCCCACAGCGGTACTTCGTTATTCACTTTTACTTCCGGCGGGTAGAACCAGTAGGCCAGCAGCGGCATGGTCAGGATCAGCAGGATGCCCAGCGGCAGGAAGGCGAGGAACCAGGTCCCCCAGGAGATATCAATTCCAACCGTGCTTTTTACCAGCGCCAGCGCCAGCAGGTTAGGTGCCAGAGCGGAAAGGAACATCGAGCTGGTGATACAGGCCGCGGTGATGGCTACCCACATCAGATACGAACCGATTTTGCGCGCGCTTGGGTCATTGGGTTTTGAACCGTACAGCGGCGGCAGGTTGGCGATGATCGGGTAGATGGTCCCGCCGCTGCGCGCGGTGTTGGATGGGGTGAACGGGGCCAGCAGCAGGTCCGCAAACGTAATGGCGTAACCGAGCGTCAGGCTGCGACGGCCCAGGTACTTCACCAGAATCAGCGCCAGACGGCGGCCGAAGCGGGTTTTGTCGTAGCCTGCGGCGAACATAAAGGCACCGAAAATCAGCCAGACGGTGGAGTTACCAAACCCGCTGACCGCCCATTTAAAGGAGGCGCCCGCCAGCTTGAATTTTGGGTCAGCCAGCTGTTCCGGGCTAAAGAGTACCCACTGGCTGCACAGCGCAATCGCCACGACGCCGGTAAGACCGATCACGGCGCCCGGCAGCGGTTCGAAAATTAAGCCGACGATGACGCCGACAAAGATGGCGAAGTAGTGCCACGCATAAGGCGGCAGCCCTTCCGGAACGGGGACAAACAACAGCAGGACGGCAACAATGACGGGCAAAGCCATCATCAGCAGTCGTTTTGCTGTTCCATTTGATGCCAGATTCGCCGCAGGAGGCGTTACAGCAGTTTTTGTATTCATAGTTTCACGTCTTAAGTTGTCAAAAATTCGTCGCCCGGCGAAAACACAAATTCGATTGAAATATCCTTTTTGCTTTTTTTAGTTATTTAAGGTGCGGATTTGTGTTTTCACTAATAGCGATTTAACGCATTTTGGTTTGCGCTAAATAAAAAATGATGATGTTTTTATATTGCTCTTTTGAATGCCATAACTATTGATCGCGATCAAAAAAACGGAACTGAATGGCTATTTTTATATTTTTTATAATAACCACTCTGAGTAGTGTGGTTATTCGCTAGCTTTACGCATTTTATGTATCAAAACTATAACATTTAAATTCTGGTGATTTTGTTTGTATTTGTTTTATAAGGTTTTTTGATAGATTTGGTGTATTGGTTTGACCTTTTATAATTTAACTTTTTTTAAATTCTTGTGAACGAGTGAAACATTCCCGCTAACACCAATGTGTTATTAATGTTATCGAAGGGATTAAATAGTTTATTAACTAACGTAATGACTTTAGAAACTAAAAAAAGCTTTATATTACTATCATGACATCGGCAAAAAACACGAAATAAAAAATCATCCCGATAACGAATTCTTAATTTTTAAAGTTTGGAGTTTCTATTATGAGCACTAACGAACGTATTTTAAGCCCCTTCACATTACCGAATGGTACTGAACTGAAAAACCGTTTGTTAATGGCCCCGATGACAACCTGTACCGGTTATTACGATGGCACCGTGACCAGCGAGCTGGTGGAGTACTACCGCGCCCGCGCGGGCAGCATCGGCACCATCATCGTGGAGTGCTGTTTTGTTGACGATCTCGGCCTGGCGTTCCCGGGCGCAATTGGTATTGATAACGACGAGAAAATCGCCGGGCTGGCAAAAATCGCTGACGCCATCAAGTCCAAAGGCTCTAAAGCCCTGCTGCAAATCTACCACGGCGGCCGTATGGTCGACCCAAAACTGATTGGGGGTCGCACGCCGGTTGGCCCAAGCGCCGTTGCCGCGCCGCGTGACGGTGCCGCCACGCCGGTTGCCCTGACCGCGGAAGAGGTGGAAGGCATGATCGGCAAGTTCGGCGAAGCCGTGCGCCGCGCAATTCAGGCCGGGTTCGACGGCGTCGAAATCCACGGGGCGAATACCTATCTGATCCAGCAGTTCTTCTCCCCGAACTCTAACCAGCGCGACGACGAGTGGGGCGGCAGCCGCGAAAACCGCGCGAAATTCCCGCTGGCGGTGCTGGACATTACCCACAAGATGGTGCGCCAGTACGCGGACGACGCGTTTATCATTGGCTACCGTTTCTCTCCGGAAGAGCTTGAAGTCCCGGGCATTCGCTTCGAAGACACCCTGTATCTGCTGGAAAAACTGGCCGCGCGCGGGGTAGATTATCTCCACTTCTCCCTTGGTGCCGCCCTGCGTTCATCTATCGTCGATACTCAGGACCCGACGCCACTTATCGAAAAATACTGCGCCATGCGCTCTGACACGCTGGCGCAGGTACCGGTGATGGGCGTTGGCGGCGTGGTAAATGCCACGGATGTGAATGAAGCGCTGGATCACGGTTACGACCTGATTGCCGTTGGCCGCGCCACCATCGCCTATCCGGACTGGACCGATCGCATCGCGTCGGGCGAAAGCCTGGAGCTGTTTATGGACAGTACCCGACGCGAAGAACTGAGCATCCCGGAACCGCTGTGGCGCTTCTCGCTGGTGGAAGCGATGATCCGCGACATGAGCATGGGCGAATCTAAATTCAAACCGGGCACCTTTATTGAAAAAGTGCAGGACGATGCTAACGAGCTGGTGATTAACGTCAGCCTCGAAACCGACCGCATCGCCGATATCGAACTGGCCTCCGGCCCGAGTGAAGACGTCGAGTTTGTCACCAGCTTCGAAGAGATCCGTACCCGTATTCTGGATGCCAACACCCCGCATGTAGACGCGATTACGGGCGCGACCAGCCAGAGCGAGGCGGTGAAAAAAGCGGTCTCGAAGGCGATGCTGAAATCCAGCAAAGCGCTGGCGGCGGAAGAGGGCGCTGACCCGAATGAGACTAAAAGCGTGGATGTGGTGGTGGTCGGCAGCGGCGGCGCCGGTCTGGCGGCGGCGATTCAGGCGCATGACGAAGGCGCGAGCGTGCTGATCGTCGAGAAAATGCCCACCATCGGCGGGAACACCATTAAAGCCTCGGCCGGGATGAACGCGGCGGAGACCCGCTTCCAGCGCGTGAAAGGTATTCAGGACAGCAAAGAGCTGTTCTACCAGGAAAGTCTGAAAGGCGGTGGCAACAAGAACGACCCTGAACTGCTGCGTCGCTTTGTCGAGAACGCGCCGCAGGCTATCGAATGGCTGGCCACGCGCGGCATTATGCTGAACGACATTACCACCACCGGCGGGATGAGCATCGACCGTACGCACCGTCCGAAAGACGGTTCCGCAGTGGGCGGGTATCTGATCAGCGGCCTGGTGCGTAACGTCAACAAGCGCAACATCGAGGTGATGCTGGATACCTCCGTGAGCGACATCATTTTCGAAAATGGCGAAGTGACCGGCGTGCGTCTGACCACCGAAGAGAACGAAACCCTCACCGTGGCAACTAAAAGCGTGATTGTGGCAACGGGCGGCTTCAGCGCCAACAGCCAGATGGTGGTGAAATACCGTCCGGATCTGGCAGGGTTCGTTACCACCAACCACAAAGGGGCGACCGGAGGCGGTATCGCGCTGCTGGAGCGTATCGGTGCGGGCACCGTGGATATGGGCGAAATTCAGATCCACCCAACCGTTGAGCAGAAAACGTCGTATCTGATTTCCGAATCCATCCGCGGCGGCGGGGCGATTCTGGTAAACCAGCAGGGCAACCGCTTCTATAACGAAATGTCGACCCGCGACAAAGTCTCGGCGCAGATCATCGCGCTGCCGGAGAAATACGCTTACATCGTCTTTGACGAGCATGTTCGCGCCAAAAACAAAGCCGCGGATGAGTACATCGCAAAAGGGTTTGTTACCAGCGCCAGCTCGCCAAAAGCCCTGGCGGAAGCGCTGGGGATGGATCACCACCAGTTCCTGGCAACGCTGGAACGCTACAACGGCTTTGTGGAGAAACAGCACGACGATGATTTCGGTCGCACCACCGCGCTGCGTGCGCCAATCAACGAAGGGCCGTTCTACGCCATTCAGATTGCACCGGGCGTTCACCACACCATGGGCGGCGTGACCATTAACACAGAAACCTGCGTGCTGGACAGCAACCACAACGTATTGCCGGGAGCGTTTGCTGCGGGTGAGGTTGTCGGGGGCATCCATGGCGGTAACCGCATCGGCGGTAACGCGGTGGCAGATATCATTATTTTTGGTACGCTTGCAGGACATCAGGCGGCTATGCGTTCGAAAACACGGTAAGGCTCCTGTTTCCCCGGCGGCGCGGTGCCTGCCGGGGCTACATCTGAGGACTCATGAAATGCCTGATAGCCATCGTGTTTACAGCTACTCCGCCGTTCTGATGGGATCGCCCATCCTCCTGAAACTCTTTTCCCATGACGAAGCGCTTGCCTCTCGCGTATTTCGCCTGATCAAACAGTACGAAGATCTGCTCACCGTTAACCGAGCGCACTCCCAGGTAATGGACATCAACCATGCGGCCGGTCAGCATCCGGTTGCCGTCAGTCGCCCGGTGTTCGAGCTGATCCGCTGCGCGAAAGCGGCCAGCCTGCTTAAAGACAGCGCCTTTAACCTGGCGATCGGCCCGCTGGTGAAGCGCTGGAAAATTGGCTTTAAGGGGGACGTGGTACCGCCCGCGGACGAGATCGCCGCCTTGCTGGGCATCACGCATCCTGCGGACGTGGTGCTGGATGAAGCCAACAGCAGCGTGTTCCTTACTCGCCAGGGAATGGAGATCGATCTGGGGGCCATTGCTAAAGGCTATATCGCCGACAGGGTGCGGGATCACCTGCATAAAGAGGGCGCTGAACTCGGGCTGATCAACCTTGGCGGCAACGTTCAGACGTTAGGTTCGCCGGAGGGCGGCTGGCGCGTCGGCCTGAAAAAACCGTTCGCCGGTGACGCGCTGATTGGCGCCATGACGGTCGAAAACCGGTCGGTGGTGACGTCAGGCACCTATGAGCGTTACTTCGAGCTGAACGGCAAACGTTATCACCACATACTTGACCCACGCACCGGCTACCCGCTGGATAACGAACTGGACAGCGTGACGATTATTTCGCCAGACTCCCTCGACGGCGATATCTGGACCACGCTGATCTACGGCATGGGCGTGGAAAAGGGCTGCGCCGCGCTGCGTTCGCGCCCCGATATTGAAGCCATCTTTGTCACCAAAACAAAAGAAGTGGTGATCTCCTCGATGCACCACTTCCGTTTTACCCTTCTGGACGACAGCTACCGAATTACTGGCAGTACTGTTTGAGTAGGCCGACCTGTTCCGGCTGCAAACGGTAGCGATATACCGGCCGGCCGGTAGCGCCGTAGTGAATGCTGGTGAACAGGATATTAATTTGCGCCAGCCAGATCAGGTATTTGCGGCAGGAGACGCGGGAAATGTTGACCGCATTCGCCAGATCGTCGGTGGAAAACTCTATCTCCGGATGGCTGTCGATCCACTGGCAAATGGTGCGCAGCGTCTGCGGCGTCAGGCCTTTCGGTAATTTTTTGCTGTCGGCCAGCTCCGGCGCGCCGCCGTGGATCAGCCTGTCGACGTCGGCCTGTTCATAATACTGATGCGATCCCATCAGGCTGCGCTTTGCCTTCCAGCCGTTCAGCGCCTCTTCAAAACGCGGGAACTGGAACGGTTTAATCAGGTAATCCACCACGCCATAGTGCATTGAGGTCTGGATCGTTGCGGCGTCGGAGGCCGACGAGATCATGATGACGTCAATCGGGCGGCCCGACGCGCGGATGATGGGCAGCAGATCCAGCCCGTTATCCTGCTGCATATAGACATCCAGCAGCACCAGATCGATCGGCTGGCCTGGGTTGGCGATCAACGCCTCGGCCTGGTTGAGCGTGGAAGCGACGCCGCAGCAGCTAAAACCCTCAACGCGGTTAACATACAGACGGTTGAGGTCGGCTACCATGGCGTCATCATCGACAATTAACACATTTATCACGCGATATTCCTCTCGCTATCCCAGGGGATCTGAACAAAAAATTGGGTAAATACGCCAGGCTCCGACTCGACGGTAATATCTCCGCCCAGATTCTGGATCTGCTGACGCGCAAGGAACAGCCCAACGCCGCGGTTTTCACCTTTTGTTGAGTAGCCCTTTGTAAAAATAGCCTCCAGCCGCTCGGGATCAATGCCGGGACCGTCATCGCTGACCTCACCGCTCAGCCAGCCGTTCTGATAATGCAGCAGCAGGCCTATCTCGCCTTCCGGCTGGCCTTCCATCGCATCCAGGGCATTTTCGATTAAATTGCCCAGCACGGTGATCAGCACCGCAACCTGCTCTTCATTGGCGGTGTCGGGAAGCTGACTCTCCTCCGCCAGCGTCAGGGTCACTCCGGCCTCTTTAGCGCGGTTAATTTTACCCAGCAGGAAGCCCGCAATGACCGGCGATTTAACTTTACGTTGTATCGCGCCGATATCCGTCTGATAATTCTGCGCGGTCTGGATGATGTACTCCTCCAGCTTATCGTAGCGCTTCATGTGCAGCAGGCCGAGGATCACGTGCAGCTTGTTCATAAACTCGTGCGTATGAGCGCGCAGGGCATCAACGTAGCTGACCATGCCATCAATACGCTGCATTAACTGGCTGATTTCGGTCTTATCGCGGAACGTGCTGATCGCCCCGATCACCTGATTCTGGCTTTTCACGGGGACCATGTTGCAGAGCAACAGCCGCCCGTTACAGCCGATCTCCTGATCCTGGCGGGCAATGCCGGTCCTGGATACTTCGCGCAGGCTGGCCAGCAGCGGTTCACTGCTGCTTTCGGAGTGCTGGCCTGAGGTCAGGAGTAATATTTCTCTGGCGGTGTGGTTAATCATCGTCACGCGCCCGTGCATATCCACGGCCATCACGCCTTCGCGCAGGGACTGCAACATGGCCTGGCGCTGCTCAAAGAGAGCTGAGATTTCGTAAGGCTCCAGCCCAAAGAGGATACGTTTCAGAACCCGGACCAGACCCCATATCGCCACTGAGCTCATCAGAACGCTGAATAAGATGGTCCACACGGCGTTGAGCCGCCCGCGGGCAATCTGATCTTCAACTTTATTCAGCGAAATACCCACCACCACCACGCCGATCTGGTCGTGCTGGTCGTCATACACTGGCGTAAAGACGCGCAGCGCTTCCGCGAGCGCGCCGCGGTTAACGGAGACATTCTCTTTCCCTTCCAGGGCGGGCGTCAGATCGTCGCCAATAAAATGCAAACCTAACAGCGCTTCGTTTGGATGGGAATAGCGGATCCCACGCAGGTCGGTGACCACGGTAAACAGCAGGTCGTTGCGCTTCGTCACCGCCTCGGCAATCGGCTGGATGATGCCAGCCTGCGGCGATTCCATCAGGCCACGCTTGATCTCCGGGCTGTCGGCCAGCGTCCGGGCGATACCCAGCGCGGTATCTTTCACGTCATCGCGCGTGGCGCGGGTGATCTGCACAGAGTACAGCGCGAAGACCACCAGCAGCACTGAGCCGATAATCGCGCACACCATCAGCGTAACCAGCGTATTCAGCTTCATAGGGCGCTTGCGCGTCGGGGGGAAGGGCTGCAAATCGCTCATTAACACTCCGCGATGAATAAGAAAGGGCTAATTATCGCTGATGACGGGCGTTTCATAAAGCCATGTAAAGAGAGGCGTTTCGTGAGCCTCCTCTCAGGTGACCTATATAAAACACTTTATAGTGTGAGGGTACTCATAATAAGGAGGCAGTTTATGAGCATTATGCTTACCGGTACGGCCAGGGAAAGACGGCACGCCAGCACCACGAACATCGACAGATTATCGACGCTGGATATGCTTAACGTCATACACCAGGATGACGCGCAAATCTCTTCTGCACTTACCCCTCACTTAAGTATGCTGGCCCGCGTGGTGGATAACGCGGCGGCGACGCTTAGCCACGGCGGACGTCTGGTACTGACCGGCGCGGGCGCGTCCGGACGCGTGGCTGAACAGGCGGCAGAAGCGTTTGCGCCGGGAAAACATCCCGTCATTGCGATGACAGCAGGCGATCACGCCGGTAGCTACGCGCGCGGCGTTGCCGACCTTCAGACGATAGAATTTGGCGAGCATGACATGATGCTGGCGCTGTCCGTCAGCGGCAAAACCCCATGGGTATGGGGCGCGATGCGTCATGCGTGGTCTCTGGGCTCAACGGTTGCGATCATTACGGAGGATGCGCAAAGTGAAGCGGCGCAGCTGGCGAGCATGGTCATTGCCCCCGAACTGGGCGCGGATGTGGTGGCCGGGTATACCAACGCTAAAGCAGGCATTGCGCAAAGCATGATCCTGCATATGATCACCACCGGTCTGGCGGTACGTTCCGGACGGGTGTACAGCAACCTGCGCGTTGATCTGGAGGCAAGCAATACCAGATGGGCCGAACGACAAATTGCCATTGTGATGGAAGCGGGGGGATGTAGCCGGGCTCAGGCGAAGGCCGCGCTGGAAAGCTGCAACCACCAGTGCAAAACGGCGGTACTGATGGTGCTGACAGGGCTGGATGCCTGGAAAGCGCACGAATTGCTGGCGCAGAATAACGGGTTTGTTCGCCTGGCCTTGCAGGAAGCGCCGTAATATTTCAGCGTCAAATAAAAAAAGCCCGCATCGCGGGCTTTAATATTGATGGGGATTAGAACTGGTAGGTCATGCCTACGCCAACGATGTCATCGGTAGAAATACCGTTTGCTTCGTAGAAGCGTTCATCGTTGTCCAGCATGTTGATTTTGTAGTCAACATAGGTAGAGAAGTTCTTGTTGAAGCTGTAGGTCATGCCCACGTCGATGTAGTTAACCAGATCCATATCGCCTTTCTGACCCTGCGGGTTGCCGGCGTAGCCTGGATAAGTCATGTCCTTACCTTTAGAGTAAACCCATGCCAGGGATGGACGCAGACCGAAGTCGAACTGATATTGTGCCACTGCTTCGAAGTTCTGAGTCTTATCCGCAATACCATCATCGCCGTATGGGGTCATGTTGCGGGTTTCAGCGTACATCATTGCCAGATAGACGTTATTGGCATCGTATTTCGCGCCAATGGTCCATGCTTCGGCTGTTTCACCGCCAGCAAAGTGGGCGTTATTTCTACCCGCACCGACTTGTTCGTTAGTACGGTCAGAAGAAGAGTATGCAGCACCCAGGCTCAGACCAGACAGATCGCCAGAGAAGTCATAAGAGGTGGACATACCGAAGCCGTCGCCGTTCTGGAAACGAACATCATCATGGCCGTTTTTGGTGCCTTCCTGATTTTCGTTTGCGTTGCCACCTTCATTATTACCCTGGTATTGCAGCGCAAAGTTCAGGCCGTCGACCAGACCGAAGAAATCGTTATTACGATAGGTCGCCAGACCGTTAGCACGACCGTTCATGAAGTTATCGGTCCAGGTGTAAGAATCTCCACCAAATACCGGCAGCATATCGGTCCAGGCTTCTACGTCATACACGACGCCGTAATTACGGCCGTAATCAAATGAGCCGTAGTCGCCATATTTCAGGCCAGCGAATGCCAGACGGTTGAAAGATTTATCCCCTGCGCCTTCGGTGTCGTTAGCGTAGGTTTTATATTCCCACTGGCCATAGCCTGTCAGGTCGTTCGTGATCTGCGTTTCGCCTTTGAAACCCACCTGTACATAGGTTTCATCGCCGTCGTCGCCAGGGTTGTCGGAGAAGGTATGACGCGCATCAACCTTACCGTACAGGTCAACTTTGTTGCCATTCTTGTTATACATTTCCGCCGCATTTACTGCGCCAGCCATTAATAACGCGGGTACGAGAATTGCCAGAACTTTTCTTTTCATTATATATTCCCTTTAAATATAAATTGTCTGAATATATGTAATTACCCTCCGTAACTACATGGCTGATACTATTCTATGGATTATTATTTAGGTTCAAAAATAAATGTAATTAAAGTGGTAAAAATATTGCAAAATATTTCTTTTTATCTCTTTATTTTTCATATGAATTAATTCATTGAAAATATAGAGGGTAATTATTATTAAGTATTTCGTAATTCTATTTATAAAGGGTTTTAATTCGGGTGTATTATAATTCACTCACTTTTGAGCAACAGGACAGGATGATGGAACTTGCGCAGTGGCAACACCGTTTTGAGCGCTGGCTCGACGAAAATCATTTTACTGATGATACGGCGCACGATATCGCCCATTTTCGCCGCGTCTGGATGACGGCGCAGGGTATTATGGCTGACGAGGATAGCGATCCGCTGGTTGTGCTGACCGCATGCTACTTCCATGACATTGTCAGCCTGCCGAAAAATCACCCGGAACGTAGCCACTCCTCGCGGCTGGCAGCGGGAAAAACGCGCGAGATCCTGAGTCGCGATTTTCCTGATTTTCCGCCGGATCGTTATGCAGCCGTTGAGCATGCTATTGAAGCGCACAGCTTCAGTGCCGGTATCGCGCCGCAAAGCCTGGAGGCCAAAATTGTGCAGGATGCCGACCGGCTGGAGGCGTTAGGCGCTATCGGCCTGGCGCGCGTCTTTGCCGTCTCCGGTGCGCTGGGCGCCGCGCTGTTTGATGCCGACGACCCGTTCGCCGGAACACGAGAGTTGGATGATAAAGCCTTCGCGCTCGACCACTTTCAGACCAAACTCCTGCGCCTGCCTGACACCATGCAAACCGCGCGGGGGCGCGAACTTGCGCGTCACAATGCCGATTTTCTGATCCAGTTTATGGCGAAGCTGAGTGCCGAATTACAGGGCGATTACCTCGGAACCGACAGCCAGATATTGACCCATTTCCGTCGCAGTGTGCGATCCTGAACTGTGGTACTCTGTTTTCTGTCTTTATTGTCCGGTTAAGAGAATGCAGGAAAATCGATCAGTGACTGTGCCCGCGCCTGAGCGGGTTGAGAAATCAACGGCAGCCGTGCAGGCACTCCTGCGTCAGCTGCTGGAAATGTATGATGCTAAAACGCTGGCAAACCAGCTGGTGGCCCATGGCGAGAGCCACTGGAGCCCGGCGATACTCAAGCGGCTGCTGATAAGCGACAGGGCAGGGCACCGCCTGAGCGACGGTGAGTTCCGCTATCTGCGCAACCTGCTGCCGCGTCCGCCTGCTGCGCATCCAAATTATGCCTTTCGCTTTATCGATCTCTTTGCCGGTATCGGCGGCATTCGCCATGGCTTTGAAGCTATTGGCGGGCAGTGTGTGTTCACCAGTGAATGGAATAAACATGCCGTCCGTACCTATAAAGCCAACTGGTATTGCGATCCCGACGCGCACCAGTTCAACGCGGATATTCGTGATGTCACGCTGAGCCACAAAACCGGCGTCAGCGATCAAGAGGCCGCCGAACACATTCGCAATACCATTCCGGCGCACGACGTGCTGCTGGCAGGTTTTCCGTGCCAGCCGTTCTCGCTGGCTGGCGTGTCGAAGAAGAACGCGCTGGGACGCGCACACGGCTTTGCCTGCGATACGCAGGGCACACTGTTCTTTGACGTTGCCCGGATTATTGATGCCCGCCGCCCGGCAATTTTTGTGCTGGAGAACGTCAAGAATTTAAAGAGTCATGACGGCGGCAAAACCTTCCGCATTATCATGCAAACGCTGGATGAACTGGGTTACGACGTGGCGGATGCAGAGGACATGGGGCCGGACGATCCGAAAATTATCGACGGCAAACACTTCCTGCCACAGCACCGGGAACGCATCGTGCTGGTGGGCTTTCGCCGCGATCTCAATCTGAAAGGCGATTTTACGCTGCGTGATTTGCCTTCGCTGTATCCGGCGCGCCGACCGACGGTGGCCGATCTGCTGGAGCCCGCCGTCGATGCGAAATTCATTCTGACGCCGGTGCTGTGGAAATACCTCTATCGCTATGCCAAAAAGCATCAGGCCAAAGGCAATGGCTTTGGGTTTGGCATGGTCAATCCGCTTAATCCTGATAGCGTGACGCGTACGCTGTCGGCGCGCTATTACAAAGATGGCGCGGAAATTCTTATCGATCGCGGCTGGGATAAGGCGCTGGGCGAAAAAGATTTTGACCATCCCCAGAACCAACAGCACCGGCCGCGGCGCTTAACGCCGCGCGAGTGCGCCCGCTTAATGGGCTTTGAGACGCCGCAGGGCTACAGTTTTCGCATCCCGGTGTCGGATACCCAGGCCTATCGTCAGTTTGGCAACTCGGTGGTGGTGCCAGCCTTTGCCGCGGTAGCTAAACTGCTGGCCTCACGCATCAGCAAGGCCGTTCAGCTTCGTCAGAGCGAGGCCGTCGATGGCGGACGTTCACAATAAGGCCACGCGCAGTAAAAACATGCGTGCCATCGGCACGCGTGATACCGCGATTGAAAAACGGATCGCGGGCCTTCTGACCGCCGCCGGGTTTGAATTCAGGGTTCAGGATGCCACGCTTGCCGGGCGTCCTGACTTCGTCATCGACGCGTACCAGTGTATCATCTTTACCCACGGCTGTTTCTGGCATCATCACGACTGCTATCTGTTTAAAGTCCCGGCGACACTCACCGACTTCTGGCTGGAGAAGATTGGCAGAAACGTCGAGCGTGATAAACGCGATGTTTCTCAGCTTTACGCTCAGGGCTGGCGGGTGCTGATTGTCTGGGAGTGCGCGCTGCGCGGAAGAATGAAGCTGAATGACGTGGAACTGACGGAGCGGCTGGAAGAGTGGATCTGCGGCGGCGGTCAGGCCGCGCAGATCGATACCCAGGGCATTCACCCGATCACGGTTTCTCCACCTCACACGTCTTGACAATCGGTTTTGCGGGCAGCAAATATTTACCCAGCGTGACCAGCACCACGGCAAAGACAATCACACCCAGCGCCAGCCATTCAATCGTCGACAGCACTTCGCCCGCAAAACCGGTACCCAGCAGCACGGCAACCACCGGGTTAACGTAGGCGTAGCTGGTGGCAACCGCCGGTGAGACGTTGCGAATCAGGTACATATAGGCGTTGATGGCGATAATCGAGCCAAACAGCGCCAGATACCCGACGGCCAGGAAACCTGAAAGGTCTGGCATCGCCGTCAGTTTTTCACCCGTCAACGCGGAGGCCATCAGCAGCACAATGCCCGCCGCGAGCATCTCAATCGCACCTGCCATCATCCCGGAGGGCAGCTCGATGCGTGAACCGTAGACCGAGCCGAAGGCCCAGCTCATGGAGCCGATCATGATCAGAACGGCAGCCCAGGGGTTCCCGCTCAGGTTACCGCCGCTGTTCAGCAGGATGATACCCACAAGCCCAATCGCGATGCCCAGCCATTCGAGCTTACGGGTGCGGATCCCGAAGAGGCGACTAAAGCAGAGCGTAAACAGCGGCACGGTTGCGACGACCACGGCGGCGATGCCCGACGGCACGTTCTGGTGTTCGGCGACGGTTACCGCGCCATTGCCCACCGCCAGCAGCAGCAGGCCAATCAGGGCGGCGTTAAGCAGGGGACGCCGCGGCGGTAGTCTGTGGCCGCGCAGCAATAAAAACGCCATCAGCAGCACGCCGGCCGTAAGGAAACGAATACCGGCCATCATCAGCGGGGGCCAGCTTTCCACGCCTATACGAATGACAAAATAGGTGGACCCCCAGATGATATACAGGGAAAAGAGTGCTCCAATGAGCGGTAATAAATGCCGGAAACGCATAGTCCCTCACGACGAAATAAAAAGTTCGCTCATAGTTAACGCCAAAACTATCAGCCTGGCGAGTGCTTTAATTGTGTTGTTGATGTGAAATTTTTGTTGACGCGAGGTGCCAGTTTCCGGGCGGTGAGTTTTGTTCCATACTATTCACTTAATTAGCAAAAAAAGAAGGAAAGAGATTTTGGCAGGAAGTAGCTTATTAACATTACTGGACGACATCGCCACCTTGCTGGATGACATTTCGGTTATGGGAAAACTGGCGGCGAAAAAGACCGCCGGGGTACTGGGAGATGATTTGTCGCTTAACGCGCAGCAGGTCAGCGGCGTGCGGGCGAACCGTGAGTTGCCGGTGGTGTGGGGCGTTGCGAAAGGGTCCTTTATTAACAAGGTGATCCTCGTTCCGCTGGCGCTGCTGATTAGCGCCTTTATACCCTGGGCCATTACGCCCCTGCTGATGATTGGCGGGGCGTTCCTGTGCTTCGAGGGTGCCGAAAAAGTGTTGCATATGTTCGCTGCACGCAAAGAGAAAGACACCCCGGAAATGCGCCAGCAGCGTCTGGAAGCGCTGGCCGCACAGGATCCAAAAACGTTTGAACGCGATAAGGTCAAAGGCGCGATCCGCACGGACTTCATCCTCTCAGCCGAGATTGTGGCGATTACGCTGGGGATCGTCTCAGATGCCCCTCTGATGAACCAGGTGCTGATCCTGTCCGGCATTGCGATCCTCGTGACGATAGGGGTTTATGGCCTGGTCGGGCTGATCGTCAAGCTGGACGATATCGGCTTCTGGCTGGAAAAAAAATCCAGCGCAATTGCGCGCGGCATTGGGAAAAGCCTGCTGGTGCTGGCGCCGTGGCTGATGAAAACCTTGTCGGTGGTGGGAACCCTGGCGATGTTCCTGGTCGGCGGCGGAATTATCGTGCACGGTGTTGCTTCGCTGCATCACATGATTGAACATTTTGCGTCAGGCCAGGGAGCGGTAGTTGCTGCAATTCTGCCCACACTGCTTAACCTCGTACTGGGCTTTATCGTCGGTCTGATTGTGGTAGCCGTTGTTAAGCTGGTTGAAAAAGTACGCGGGAAATCGCATTAATTATTGCTGACCCCGGATGCAAAAAGACCATTCCTCGTCTAAATTGAAAACGTTTCACCCTGATACAGGAGGCAGGTATGGTCTTTTTGATCAGTGATGAAGTTAAGCCCAAAAATGGTGGTCCAGGTATGATCGTCACCGGGTATTCCAGCGGAATGGTGGAGTGTCGGTGGCATGATGGATACGGCATTAAGCGGGAGGCTTTTCGCGAAGACGAGCTTCAGCCTGCTAATAAAAGGCAAAAACGCGACAAGGCTTAATCACACAACGCCCGGCCTTGCCGGGCGTTTTTACTGGCAGAAGACTTATCATATCGGATGGTGAGCGACAATCAGGGAGTGTGTGTGCAGCACGATACCTTTGTTGTAAAACAATCTTTTTTGCAGTGGCTGCATAAGCGTAGCAATCCCCGTTTGATTGTTAACTTCTGTTTTATCGTTGTCCTGATCTTTTCCACCCTCCTGACCTGGCGCGAAGTTGTGGTACTGGAAGATGCTTATATCTCCAGCCAGCGTAACCATCTGGAAACGGTTGCCAGTGCGCTGGACAGACAGCTTCAGTTCAGCGTCGATAAGTTATTGTTTTTTCGCCACAGCATGCGTGATGCGCTGGAAACGCCGCTGGCGTTTGGCGTGCTGCATGATGCGGTAAAGCGTTTTGCGCATTTGCGCACGTCCCCCAGCTGGCAAATTGCGGTTGATAAACAGCGCACGTTACCGATCAACGGTGTTTCGGATGCCTTCGTTGAAAAGACGACCCTTCTGAACCGTGATGATGAGTACCTTGATAATGAACTGTCCGCCGCGCTTGAAGTGGGGTATTTGCTGCGTCTGGCATCCAGCCCTTCCCGCAACGAAGAGCGCGTGATTTATGTCTCTCGCGCCGGATTCTTTCTGGAAACGGATACGCCGGGAAATTCCAGCGATATCGTGCAGCGCTATTACCATCTGGTCACTCAGCCCTGGTTTACCCAACAGTCCGAGCGTGAAAACCGTGCGCGTGCCGTGCGCTGGTTTATCTCGCCGCCTTCCACCTTTGTCGGCAAAAAGCCGCTGATCACCGCCAGCGTGCCGGTTTATTACAATCACGTCTGGTATGGCGTGGTGGCGATGGATTTCACCTTTGCCACCCTGCGTCGCCTGCTGGTGGAAGCCGTGGGCGATAACCCGGAAGGGGAATACCAACTGTATGACAGTCGGCTTACTCAGCTTGCAACGTCTGAATCACCTGCTGCGGACGTTAATCATTTTGACGCGCGCGAATTAGCGCAGATAGCGCACGCGATAGAATCGGATTCCGAAGGCGGCATTCGCCTGGGGAGTCGTTTTGTCAGCTGGGAGCGTCTCGACCATTTTGATGGCATCGTCCTGCGCGTGCATACCCTGGATGAAGGGGTGCGCGGTGATTTCGGCAGCATCAGCATTGTGCTGGCATTGCTTTGGGCGCTGTTCACGGCGATGCTGCTCATCTCATGGCTGGTGATCCGGCGCATGGTCAGTAATATGTATTCGATGCAGAACTCGCTGCAATGGCAGGCCTGGCACGACCCTCTGACCCGGCTGAATAATCGTGGGTCGCTGTTCGAGCAGGCGAAAATGCTGGCGAAGCAGTGTGAACAGCAGTCGCTGCCTTTCTCGGTCATTCAGATCGATCTTGATTGCTTCAAGAGCATCAATGATCGGTTCGGGCATCAGGCGGGTGATAAGGTGTTGTCCCATGCCGCGGGTCTGATTGCCAGCACCCTCCGGACTAAAGATATTGCCGGACGCGTCGGGGGCGAAGAGTTCTGTGTGGTGCTGCCGGGCATGACGCTTGAAGAGGCGGCGGAAGTCGCAGAGCAGATCCGCGAGCGTATCGACAGCAAAGAGATCCTGATTAAGAAAAGTACCACCCTGCGCGTAAGTGCGTCGTTTGGCGTCTCTGGCGCGCAGGAGAAGGGCAATTATCACTTCGAAAATCTGCAATCCACCGCCGATGCGCGTCTGTATGAGGCGAAACAGCGCGGGCGTAACCGGGTCATCTGGCAGGATCACGTCAAAAAGTAATCAAGCCCCTCGCACCAGCCAGTCGGCCCGGTGTGCTGAGTGTGATAAACCCGGGCGGGATCGTTGTTCTTAAGGCTGACGCCCTCCCGGTTGAAGCCTTTCACCACGACGGCAAAGCCTACGCTGTCCAGCAGCGGGGCATCATTCGGGCCGTCGCCCAGGCCCAGCGTCGTCGGTTCGGAACCCTCGTGCAGGCGATACTGGTCCACAAGCCAGTGAACCGCCGCGTCTTTGCCGCAGCAGGTGTCCAGGATATGCCAGAAGCGTGCTCCCAGGACGATCTTCAGCCCCTGCCGGGCGAGTTCGGCGGCAAAGCGTTCCATTTGTTCATCACTGTCACGCCAGATCAGCGTCACGGAAGCCTCGTGTTTACGCGCAAGCACTGAGCGGGGACGACTCAGCCCAGTCCATCCGGCGACCACGCGCTCATCCACGTCATCGAAGGTGGTGAATTTAAGATGCATTTCCTGACGTACCCGGGCAATACACTGCCGGATCTCGTCATGCTTCTTTTCTGAGATGAACCGTGCGGCGTTTTCCCACCGTACGTCAGGCTGGATCACCGCGCCGTTTTCCGCAATATAGGGCAACCCGCCAAGCCCCAGCTCCTGCTGGATGTCATCCATCTCGGACGCGGTTTTGCTGCTGCACAGAATGACCGGTACCTGTTCATCCATTAACTTTTCCAGCCAGGGGGCCGCAGGCTGCCAGTCGAGTGTGTGAAAATCCAACAGCGTGCCGTCGAGGTCGGTAAAAACAAGCAGAGTCTCCTCAAACGAAGGCATAACGTCTCCCGGGTGATGATTTCACCTAAGATAAATCTTAAAAAAACAGGCATTGACGCGCCGTTGAAGTGGAAACGATCCCGACAAACCCACACGCGGCGCATGTTTATACTCATAACCAAAATTCACATGTATAAAATATAATATTCGCTAAGAGAATATATGCTTGTAAGACTATTCCGTTGGGGATAATGTCTTACCTGCATCAGATTTCCTGGTGTAACGAATTTACAAGTGCTTCTTGCATAAGCAAGTTTGATCCCGGTCATCCCCATGACCGGGATTTTTTTCGCCTTAGCGGTTCGTCTCCGAGACGCTAAAGTCATGGATATCCAGCTCGAATGCTTCAGCCAGTTCACGGTAGGTATGGTAATCCCTACCATTGACCACGACACGGTCGGAATTATCCTCCGCGCGATGAACTTCGGACTCACTGATTTCATTGATGGCGGCAAGCAGGGCATCGACATCCACTTCAACCTCACGCTTAATGGTGTCGCTGTACTCTTTGTCGGTCTTCATGGCGGGTTCCTCATTTAATCGTCTCAACAGTTAAGTATAGACCGCACACAAAAACGCCATTCGCGCCAGGTGGCGATGCCAGGCAATGCAATTTGTTCTACACTGGCTCAAAACCACAGGAGGAATGTATGAAGGTCAACGATCGGGTAACCGTCAAAACGGACGGTGGGCCGCGCCGCCCGGGCGTGGTGCTGGCTATAGAAGAGTTTAATGAAGGCACAATGTATCTGGTGTCGCTGGAAGATTACCCGCTCGGCATCTGGTTCTTCAACGAACTGGGGCACCCGGATGGGATCTTTGTGGAAACGGCGGAATAGGGCGGCGTCGGGGGCATCTTCTCCCCGGCTCCGGCTACTGAAAAGCAAAATCTCTGGCCAGGCCAGAGATCAAGGTAGGGTACAACATGGCCGTGCAAATTAGCGCATATTAACGAAAATCCCATTCGTCACATTATCTGTCAGGCGTACGACATGGTATATGACTTGCTTATTATGCGTTTTAATTTTCCTTTTAATATTTCCTTTGTGTGACGATACTGTTTTTGCCTTGATATTCATCTGGTCTGAGATCTGAATTGTCCCTTGTCCAGCCATCCACATTCTTAGCATACTTGATTCAGTTCTGCTTAATGATAGGGTGGGTAAGTTAACCGCCCCTACATTCTTAACTTCTTTATTCAAATAATCGCCCAGGATATCATCAAGCGACTCTGGTTTAATCGATTTCGAACTGATTAATAAGTTTTTACGCACCAACAAATACTCATCGAAATGAATATTGGCGATCGCCATAAAAACAATAAACAGGGTCTTAGGATGCTGATTAATGATCTGCTTAATGTGCTGACTGTTAGCGGGGTCGTGAATGAAACAGTCCTCATTAATAAACACCACGCCGGGCTTGTGGGCGTCACAAGCGGCTGCGAGTTCTTCAACGGTGTGTGCATCGTTGATGTCTCTCTTTCTTACCCCTCTGCTTGCTAAGTACCCGGTTAACCCTAGCCGGGTGTAGCTGCATAAATCCATAATGATCGTTGACATGGCATACCCTCACTCAATGCGTAACGATAATTCACCACCTGCCTGAGAGCTCATAAACAGCCATACGGGATGGAAAAAATCTAATAAAACCTGTGAGCATGACAAAGACTTTCAGGCGAACTCACTATCCCGTAAAGTTACGTATAATTTGCCAGGAATCATCTTAAAGTAAAGTAAATATTAAGTATTGTGAGGTGGTTAGAAACATTTAAACCGCGTCAGATATATCCTGGTAGATGTTTTTCGAGATTATTTTTAGGAATATCCTCAGAAAGACATTGCAAACACTGCGGGTTATTATTTGCGTGGAAGTTCGCTGACAATATCCGCTAACAGATTGAATATCTCACTGAATAAATGCTCGCAGAAGGGGGCGATAAGTGGCATCAATAATGACATTAATAAAAGGCCAACCGTCAAAGTCACCGGAAAGCCGATGACGAATACCGACAGCTGCGGAGCCATTCGGTTGAGTAAACCTAATGCGAAGTTAACGGTGAGCAGCAGGGTAATGATCGGCAGCGCCAGCATCAGCCCGTTGAGGAAGATCAGCCCGGCAGCCCGCACCAGCGCCAGAAACGCGTTGCTGTTTACCGGGTTGTCGCCAATCGGCAGCGTGTGGAAGGTGTCCACCAGCATCGAGATGAGCCACAGGTGGCCGTTGAACGAGAGAAACAACAGCATCGCCAGCAGGTCGATAATACGCGCCAGCACGGGCATATTCAGATGGCTGCCCGGGTCAACGAACGTCGCGAAAGACAGACCCATCTGCAAACCGATAAGTTCACCCGCCGTTCGTACCGCGGCGAAGGCGAGCTGCATCGTAAACCCGACCGCCACGCCAATCATCACCTGTTGCAGGGCAATCCAGATCGCATTCGGGGAAAAGATCGGGATATCCACCGCTGGCAGGGTAGGGGCAACGATAATCGTGATAACGATGCCCAGCCCAATTTTGACGCGTTTAGGCACCGACTTTTCACTGAGTATGGGGGCGGTGGAGATCAGCGCCATGATGCGCAGCATCGGCCAGAAATAGATCCCGAGCCACTGAACAAACTGATCGCTGGTGAAATGCAGCATCGTCCGTCAGCCGATGATGTAAGGCAGATTGGTGAACAGGTTGCGCATATAGTCCAGCAGCAAATTGAGCATCCATGGCCCGGCAACGATAATCGCCACGAAGACGGCAATGATCTTCGGGATGAACGACAGGGTCATTTCGTTAATCTGCGTGGCGGCCTGGAGAATACTGATAATCAGACCGGTGACCAGCGCAACCAGCAGCAGGGGCGCGGCGACGGCAATCGCGACTTTCATCGCCTCCGTGCCCATCATCATGACCGACTCAGGCGTCATTGCGCGCTCCTCAACTGTAGAAACTCTGCGCCAGCGAGCTGACCAGCAGCTGCCAGCCGTCGACCAGCACGAACAGCATGATCTTAAAGGGCAGGGCAATGGTTGCGGGCGGGACCATCATCATCCCGAGCGCCATCAGGACACTGGCGATCACCAGGTCAATAATCAGGAACGGAATGAAAATGGTGAAGCCAATCTGGAACGCCGTTTTCAGCTCACTGGTCACATACGCCGGGAGCAGAATGCGCATCGGCACCGCTTCCGGCCCCTGTAACTCACCGGTGTTAGCGAGACGGGCAAACAGGGCCAGATCCGCTTCGCGCGTCTGGCGAAGCATAAATTCACGTAATGGCTGCGCGCCCTTTTCCAGGGCAACCTGCATGGAAATTTTATCTTCGCTGAACGGCTGGTAGGCCTCGGTGTAAATCTTGTCGATCACCGGCGACATAATGAAAAAGGTCAGGAACAGGGCTAAACCCAGCAGCACCTGATTGGGCGGCGCGGACGGCGTGCCGAGCGCGTTGCGCAGCAGGCCAAACACAATGATAATGCGGGTGAAGCTGGTCATCATTAGCAGGATCGCCGGGATAAAGGTCAGCGAGGTGATGAATACCAGCGTCTGCACGGACAGGGACCAGCTTTGTCCACCGTTCGCCAGCGGCGTGGAAACCAGCCCCGGCAGTTGCGCATACACAGAGGGCGCGAACAGACCCAGGCCTGTCAGCGTAAGGAATAACAAACGGCGCATCAGGATCTCCCGGGACGCTTGAGCAAACTCTTCATTACGGACTGGAAATCCGCAGTGGCCTGGGCGTTAGCCTCCACCGTGACAGGCGCAGGGGGGAGCGTGTGAAGGACGTTAATGCTGGAGGCGGTCACGCCCAGCACCAGTCGTGCATCTTCCACCTCCACAATGACCACGCGCTCGCGCGGTCCTAGCGGGGTGCTGGCGCTGACCTTCAACCCGCGGGTACCGGCCGTTTTCCCCGCCAGACCGAAACGCTTTGCCAGCCAGGCGGCGATAAGGATAAAGGCAATAATACCGAACAGCGCGCCGCTCACCTGGAGCAGCGGTGAGCCGGGTACGGCGGAGGGCGCGGACAGTGTTGCCTGGGTTTTCATACTTAACGACTCAGACGACGCATGCGTTCGGAAGGGGTAATGATGTCGGTGATACGTACGCCGTATTTATCGGCCACCACCACTACTTCGCCCTGTGCAATCAGGTAGCCGTTGATCAGAATATCCAGCGGCTCACCCGCTAAACCGTCAAGCGCCACCACGGAACCCTGCGTCAGGCGCAGCAGCTCTTTAATGGTCATGCGGGTGCGACCCAGCTCAACGGTCAGCTTGACCGGAATGTCCATAATCAGGTCGATGTCCTGCAACGTGCCGCTGACGTCGCCGCCGCCTAACTGCTGAAAGACCGCGTCTGCCGCGCTTTTCGTCGGCGTCGTTTTCTGCTCGTTTAACGCGTCAGCCCACAGATCGTCCAGTGCTCCGCTGTTTTCATCGGACGGATTGTTCATGTCACTCATTTGGGCTGTTCCTCATTCAGCGAATTCAAAATCGGGTTGATCAAGTGCTCAACGCGTAACGCATACTGGCCGTTAATCGTGCCGTACTGGCTTGTCAGCACGGGTACGCCATCCACATGGGCAATAATGCGGTCAGGTTTATCTATCGGCAAAACGTCGCCGGGTTGTAATTTCAGGATCTGCGATAACCGCATGGAGATGTCGGCGAAGTTGGCTACCAGCTCCAGCTGCGAATGCTGCACCTGACGCACCAGGTTTTCACGCCAGTTCTGATCTTCGTGACGTGAGTTCTCCAGCGGCGGGTTCACCAGCAGTTCGCGCAGCGGTTCAATCATGCTGAACGGCAGGCAGATGTTGAACTCGCCCGTCAGGTTGCCGATCTCGACGTGGAACGGGGTGTTCACGACGATGTCATTCGGGGAGGTGGTGATGTTGGTAAACTTCACCTGCATCTCGGAACGCACGTACTCCACTTCCAGCGGGTTAATCGCTTTCCACGCGTCGCTGTAGGATTCCAGCGCCAGCTTCAGCATGCGGTTAATCACACGCTGTTCGGTATGGGTAAACTCGCGGCCTTCCACTTTGGTCGGGAAACGGCCATCGCCACCGAACAGGTTATCCACCGCGATGAACACCAGGCTTGGCGAGAACACAACCAGGCCGGTACCGCGCAGCGGTTTCAGATGGATCAGGTTAAGGTTGGTTGGCACCGGCAGGTTGCGGGCAAACTCATGATACGGCTGAATGCGGATCGCACCGACGGTGATATCCGGGCTACGACGCAGCAGGTTAAACAACCCCATACGGAACTGACGTGCGAAACGTTCGTTGATGATCTCCAGCGCCTGTAAACGCTCGCGCACCACGCGACGCTGGGTATTGGGATCGTAGGGACGAATATTATCATCGCCGGTCAGACCCGGCTTCGGTTCGTCACTTTTATCGCTGTCGCCGTTGAGCAGCGCATCGATTTCTGCCTGAGAAAGAATACTGTCGCCCATGTCGTTACCGCAGAATGAAGGCTGTATACAGAACGTCAGTGACTTCCTGCTTAGGTTGGCCGTTTACCAGCGGGGTCGCCAGCGTCTGTTTAATGGCATCGACCAGCTTTTGCTTGCCCACATCGGTGGCGAGCGCGGAGGCATCCTGACGAGAAAACAGCAGCAGCAGACGGCTACGCACTTCTGGCAGGTAGTCGTTCAGGCGTGCACGGGTCGCTTCATCTTTCAGACGCAGCGTAATGCCCACGTACAGCACGCGATCCGCATCGCCCAGGTTAACGGTGAACGTATCCAGCGGAAAGAAGACCGGCGCCGGCGGAGGCGGCACGTCAGCTTTGGCGGCTGCGCCGGAGGGCTCCTGCTGCATACGCCAGTAACTGTAGCCTGCGGTGGCGCAGGCCGCGAGGGTAATCAACACCAGCAGCGGGATCCAGATGGAACGCTTGCTTTTTTTGGTGATAGCGGAGTCTGTCATCTGATACGAGCTTCCTGTTTCGGTACAGCTTAATACGGTGATTATCCCGTGTCCGGCTTAGGTCAAAGCGTGGAAAAGACGGAGATAATCACGTTACCTCTGGCGTTTAGGCAAAGATGTCTACGGCACGGCTGCCGCGCGCGGCGGATTGCAGGGCGGCAGGGGCAGGCAATAACTCTTCGCTCTCATCGTTAAACCCGCCATGCTGGCCGGAACGCGAAGTGTGCTGTTGCTGCCCGGATGAGGACTGCTGTTGCCCGGCAAAGCCCTCGCTGCTGACGCTGCTTTGGGAAAGCTGAATGCCGTTTTCCGCAAGCTGCGTGCGCAGGATCGGCAGGGCCGCTTCCAGCGCCGCGCGGACGTGGCTGTGGGGCGAAACCATCTGCAACTGCGCCTGGTTGTCATCCAGCTTAAGCGAAATTTGCACCTGACCCAGATCCTCCGGGTGCAGACGCAGCTCTGCGGTCTGCTGTCCCTGCTTTGTGAACAGGGTGATGTGCTGGCTCAGATTCTGCTGCCATTCGTGCGTGCCCAGCGGCTGGCTTAACACCGGCGCTGTCGCAACGGTAGCGGCAGGCTGTGAAGGCGCCAGGTGACTGACGATCGGCGCCAGCGTCGCGGTTGGGCTGGCGGCAGACGACGCCGCGCTCGCTACGTCCTGCTTCTCTGCGACGGCGGCGACGGCTGGCGTAACGGCTGCCGTGGCGGGCAGCGATGTGTCGCTGTCCTGAACCGGCATTTTTTCCTGACCCGTTAACGCATGGCTAAGCGGCTGATGCTGGCCGTTGTCCGTCTGGGCTAGCGCAGAGGGGAGGGCAGTTCGGGGGGCGATCTCCCCGGTGCTCGCAGGCTGCGTCGCTACCGGGGTGGTGGTCTGCTGGTGCGGTAACATCGCCATCAGCGCGCTTAACCCGGCCAGCTCCTCTTCTTCAGTCGTGGTCTCGCTGTTTGTTTTCGCCTCCGGCTGGGTCAGCGTCTTCAGCGCATCCGTATTCGCGGCGGGTTTCAGGCCGGAGACGAGGCTTTGCAGGGAGACGGCGGTATCTTCACCAGTCAGGGTCTCCTGACGGGAGAGCAGTTCGGCGATTTTGGCCTGGAGCGTGGTATCACCGTTTTTTTCCTTTGCCGCTGTCGACAGCTTGTTGCCCGCCGCTTTCAGATCCGCCAGCGTCAGCGGGGCATCTTTGCCTTTGCCGGTGGTCTCGGTCAGCGCGCCCGCCAGCAGAGAAAGAAAATCTTGCGCGCCCTCAGCGCCTTTCCCGGTCAGCGTGCCGCCGGACGGGTCGCTGTCGGTCATCAGCAGTTGTTGCAGTGTGATCATTCTGGTTTCCTCATTGATGCGCGCTGGGCAAACTCATCCATTTTTTTCTGATCCAGACGGTTTTCCGCCAGGGTCGAGGCTGCAATCTGCCGGTCCTGTAAGGTTTGCCAGGCCTGCAACCGCTGTTTTTTCTCGCGCCAGAAATTCAGCGCGGTATCGACTTTTTGCGTCCACTGGTTAAGCTGCTGGCGATGCTGCTCAATCGCCTTTTCCAGCGTCTGGATAAACTGCTGATAGTTAATCCAGCGCTGGCTACCAATGCCCTGCGTCATGTCGGTGTTAAGGTTGGTGCGATATTCATGCTGATAGTCGATTAACATCTTCAACTGTTCTTCAGCCTGCTGGCACCCGCGTCGCATTGCGCCAAGCTGCAATGCGGCATCATCAACTTCTTTTTCAGCCAGATCTTTCAGCGTTGATAACGCGCTGTTCTGCGCCATGACCTTCGCCCTCCACCTGTGTTACACCTGCGGGAAAATCAGCTCCAGTGCCTGGAGGGAATCTTCCCAGTCGGCGCGTTCAAAAATACCCTGTTGCAGAAATGCCTCCAGCTGCGGCCACAGGGCAATCGCTTTATCGAGCATCGGGTCGCTGCCTTTGGCGTACGCCCCGACGCTTACCAGATCGCGGTTGCGCTGGAAGCTGGAGAGCAGTTGTTTGAAGTTACGCACGCGGGCGTAGTGTTGCTCGGTGATCAAGGCCGTCATCGCACGGCTGATCGAGGCTTCAATATCAATTGCCGGATAGTGCCCGGCTTCGGCCAGACGGCGCGACAGCACGATATGGCCGTCGAGGATCGCGCGCGCGGAGTCGGCAATCGGGTCCTGCTGGTCATCGCCTTCGGTCAGTACCGTATAGAACGCGGTGATGGAGCCGCCGCCGCTGATGCCGTTCCCCGCGCGCTCAACCAACGCCGGGAGCTTGGCGAAGACCGACGGCGGGTAGCCTTTGGTCGCGGGCGGCTCGCCGATGGCCAGCGCAATCTCACGCTGCGCCATCGCGTAGCGGGTCAGGGAGTCCATAATCAGCAGCACGTGCTGGCCCCGGTCGCGGAAATCTTCCGCAATACGCGTGGCGTAGGCGGCACCCTGCATACGCAGTAGCGGCGACACGTCCGCAGGCGCGGCGATCACTACCGAGCGGGCGCGGCCCTCCGCACCCAGAATGTTTTCGATGAAATCTTTGACTTCGCGACCACGCTCACCAATCAGGCCAACCACGATAACGTCCGCCTGGGTATAACGCGCCATCATGCCGAGCAGGACCGATTTACCCACGCCGGAGCCGGCAAACAGCCCCATACGCTGGCCGCGTCCCACGGTGAGCAGGGCGTTAATCGGCCGCACGCCGGTATCCAGTACGTGCTCGATGGGCGTGCGTTGCAGCGGGTTGAAGGGTTGGGTGATCAGCGCGCCGGATTCGGTGGTATCAGGGGAGGGCAGGCCATCGAGCGGTTTGCCGCTTCCGTCCAGCACGCGGCCCAGCAGCGCCGGACCGAGCGGGAGCTGTTTGCCGCTTTGCAGGCCGTCACCGCTGATGTTTTTCGCGTAGACGCGGGCGCCGGGCAAAATCCCTTCCACTTCTTCAAGGGGCATCAGAAACAGGCGCTGACCGTTGAACCCGACCACTTCGCTTTCCACTTCACGCGTCTCCCCCCCGTCCTGACGCTCAATCACGCAGGTGGCACCGAGCGGAAGTTGCAGCCCCGTGGCTTCCAGGACCAGACCGGTGGCGCGCGTCAGGCGTCCATAACGACGAACGGATGGCAGCTGCGCCATCTTCGTTTCAAAATTATCAAGCGTGTTAAGCCATCGCGTAAGGCGAGCGGTCATCAGACGACTCCCGGTGCCGCCAGGCGGCACAGTTCCTGCCAGCGGGTCGCGACGCTGGCATCCAGATCGCCCTCATCCGCCGAGACCTTACAGCCTCCGTGATGGAGCGACGGATCGCCGCGCAGCCGCCAGCCGTGCAGGCTCAGCGTCGCGCCGAGGCTCTCTTCCACGCGCTGCAAATCATCAGGATGAACGCGCAGCTGCGGTTTGCCGCTGAACAGCGGCTCCTGCTGGAGCAGCCCCTGGATCTGCTTAATCAGCGCGGCGTTATCCACTACCGGCGTCTGGCCGATCACCTGACGGGCCGCCTCCAGCGCCATCTGCATCAGGCGCGAGGCAATCACGCTGTCGAGCGCATCCAGCGTGTGCTGAAACTCGCTCACCAGTTGCTGCATGCGGGCATGCAGCGGCGCCTGCTGCTGGCGCGCCTGCTCGATGCCCTGCTCTAAACCTTTCGCCAGCCCTTCCTGATAACCCTGTGCGTGCCCGGTCTGACGGCCTTCGTTCATCCCGGCGTTGAAGCCCTGCTCGTGCGCCTGCATTTGCATCTGGGCCAGCATCTGGGCGCGCTGTTCCTCTTCACTCAGCTCGGGTATGCCCGCCCCGGCGTCGCCCTCGTCGGACGACACAACGGCAGGGGTGAACTCTGCGGTGGGAGGGGAGAGGTCGTCAGGCGTCCAGCGCTTCCACGACAGTTCATCAGACATAGGTGTCGTCTCCGCTGCCAATCACCATCTCGCCGGTTTCTGCCAGACGACGAACAATAAGCAGGATCGCTTTCTGTTCGTTTTCCACCTGAGACAAACGCACCGGGCCACGGTTGGCCAGGTCGTCGCGCAGGATATCGGCCGCACGCTGGGACATGTTGCGCAGGAATTTCTCGCGCAGCGGCTGCTCGGCGCCTTTGAGGGCGATAAGCAGCGATTCGGAGTCCACCTCCTGAAGCAGGCGCTGGATACTGCGGTCGTCCACTTCGACCAGGTTTTCGAACAGGAACATCTCGTCGATAATTTTCTGCGCCAGCTCGCCGTCGAACTCGCGTACCGCCGTAATAACCGCCTCTTCCTGCTGCGTTTTCATTAGGTTGATGATTTCCGCTGCCGTTCTCACGCCGCCCATTTTGCTGCGCTTGAGGTTCTGGCCGTCGAGCAGGTTGTTCAGCACTTCGGTCAGCTCCGCCAGCGCGGCTGGCTGGACGCCGCCGAAGGTGGCGATACGCAGCATTACGTCGTGGCGCAGACGCTCGTCGAACAGCGCCAGAATATCGGCCGCCTGGCCCCGTTTGAGGTGGACCAGAATGGTGGCGATAATCTGCGGGTGCTCGTCGCGAATAAGATCGGCGGCGCTTTGCGGCTCCATAAAGTTGAGCGTTTCGATCCCGCTGGCGGTGTCGCGCGTTTCGAGAATATCTTCCAGCAGGCTGGCGGCGCGCTCTTCGCCCAGCGCCTTAACCAGCACGGAGCGCAGGTATTCGTTGGCGTTGACGTTGAGCGCGGCAAACTGCTCGGCTTCCTGCTCAAACTCCGCCAGCACTTCTGTCAGCTGCTTGTTGGAGATCTGGCGCACGTTGGCCATCGCCGCGCTGAGGATCTGCACTTCTCGCTGGGAGAGGTGTTTAAACACCTCCGCCGCACGATCTTCGCCAATGGTCATCAGCAGGATGACGCTCTTATCGGTGCCTGTAAGCGTATTACTCATGTTCGTTACCCATCCAACCGCGGATGACCAGCGCGACGACGCGCGGATCGTTATCTGACATTTCGCGAATGCGCTGGCTCATCACCTCTGCGCCCATACGCTGGTTAGCACGGCGCTGCTGCATCTGTTCATCTTTGCTGAGACGAACTTCAACCGCTTCTTCCTCGTCCGGACGCGCGTTCTTCTGTTCCAGCGCGGCTTTCTCGGCTTCAGCACGGCGCTGTAGCTGAGGACGAACGCCCTTACGCCACAGCAGCCACGCGACAATCAGCACCAGCAGCCAGCGACCTGCGGACATCAGCTGATCGAAGAACGCCTGCTGTTGCCAGAACGGCAGTTCGCCACCGGTCTCATCCACCGGGTTGAACGGTGAGTTCACAACGTTGAGGGTATCGCCACGTTTTTCAGAGAAGCCCATCGCTTCGCGGGTCAAATCTTCGATCTGCTTCATCTGCTCCGCCGTGAGCGGCAGCGGTTTACCGTCCGGCAGCGTTTTGTAGTTCACCACCACGGCAACAGAGAGACGCTGAATATCGCCCGTGTTCAGTTTGGTATGGCGGATAGTCCGGTCGACTTCGTAGTTGGTCGTTTCGTTACGGCTGCTGTTACGCGGGCCGGTACTGTTCGCGGTCGAGGTCGTCTGCTGATTCGTTTGCTGACCGTTCTGCGGGTTTGCCGGCGGGGTGGAGATTGGCGCGGCGTTGGCAGGCGCAGGCTGGTTAGAGAGCGCGCCCGGCACACCGCCAGGATACTGGCCGCCGACCTGTTCCGTCTCATTGATCTGACGCGAGCGTAACACGGCGCGGGAGGCATCCCCGTTCGGAGCGTACTGCTCTTCGGTCTGTTCTTTATTCGAGAAATCAATCTGCGCGGTGACCTGCGCGTGTACGTTGCTGCTGCCGACCACCGGGCCCAGAATCGCTTCGATGCGACGCTGGAGACGGCCTTCCACATCCGCGGCGTATTTCAGCTGAGCGTCGTTGAGATCGCGCCCGGCGGTGTTGGACTGCGTCAGCAGATGACCACTCTGATCGACAAGCGTAACGTTACCCGGCGGCAGACCGGCCACCGCACTGGAGACCAGGTGCGTGACGGCGCTGATCTGCCCTTCATCCAGCGCACGGCCAGGTTCGAGGTTAACGGTCACAGAGGCCGAAGGGGACTTTTGTTCACGGACAAACAGGGACGGCTTAGGCATCGCCAGGTGCACGCGGGCACTTTTCACCGGGCCTAAGGTTTCAATCGTACGGGCCAGCTCACCTTCCAGTGCGCGCTGATAGTTAACCTGCTCGCTGAACTGACTGATGCCGAATTTTTCCTGATCCAGCAGCTCAAACCCAACCGCGCCGCCTTTTGGCAGCCCCTGCTGGGCGAGACGCAGGCGAAGCTCGTGCACTTTATCTGCCGGTACTTCAAGCGCACCACCGTTATCGGCAAAGCGATACGGGATGTTCATCTGGGTTAACTGGGTGACGATGGCACCGCCATCCTGGTCGGAAAGGTTGCTGTAGAGCGTGCGGTAATCCGGGCTTTTTGCCCATAAGACCATCGCGACAACGATCGCAATGGCGGCAGCGCCTGCCACAATCAACGGGATCTTAGGGTTGGCGCGAAGGCGGTTCATCCACTCGAGTGATTTATTCTGTGGCGCTGTCGATGCTGCTGTCGCACTCATTGCGCACCTCTTAAATCCTGGTGGTTTACGTTATTCGTGTAGAGAAACAAAACTGACTCCCGGGTCGGCAAACACGACAAAAGTTCCATACTGATGGCCCTGCCATTATTTGATGATTCGGGATTTTCTATGCGTCAAATAACCTGGTTTTTTAACGCTATTTACCGCCATTATCTTATTGACAAGCTGTTAGTCTTGACCTCGTAAAAAACCATCCAGGGGAGAGTCATGGCTATACAGGGCATTGAAGGGGTACTCAGTCAGTTACAGGCAACGGCGATGACCGCCCGTAATCAGAGCGTGGCTGACCAGCCGCCGGGCGTTAGCTTCGCCGGTCAACTGCATGCGGCGCTGGACCTGATCAGCGACAAGCAAAACGCGGCCCGTACCCAGGCTGAGAGATTTACCCTTGGCGAACCCGGCGTGGCGCTCAACGATGTGATGGCCGATCTGCAAAAAGCGTCGGTGTCATTGCAGATGGGGTTGCAGGTGCGTAACAAGCTGGTGTCGGCATACCAGGAAGTGATGGGCATGCAAGTTTAGGTTATCTAACCTAATGATATTTATAATTAATAACCATCCGATCCCACGGCGTGGGGCATGGATGGGGCAAACTCACTCAATTTCTGGTTGAGGATGAGTACCTGGTCCTGGTTATTTTCAGCCATCCAGGATCCGTACACCCGGTAAACCATTTGCGCGTCGGTGTGGCCCATTTGCTTCGCGATGAAGTTAGGGTTGGCGCCGGCAGCTAACGACCAGCATGCATACGTATGTCGGGACTGGTATGCTCTGCGATAACGAATCCCGGCGCGTCGCATTGCCGCTTCCCACGACTGGTTAATCGATCCCACTGCGTAATGATGCCCGGCACGGCCATTACGTGATGCGATCTGCGGGTTGAACACGAACGTGCATGGATGCACATCGGTACGGCCATATTCGCGCAGTTTCACCTCAACCTGATACTGCTTACCCAGGCGAGTTAACTCGGCCTGGCTCTTCAGCACGTCAATCGCCGGCTGAATGAGGTTGATGATACGGTCCGTCCCGGCCTCTGTTTTCGGAAGGGTGAACTCCTTCGTTAACGTGTGGTTCCGGCGGATCATCATCGTACCCGCTTTCAGGTCGATATCTTCCCAGGCCAGCGACACAAGTTCTCCGTGGCGCACGCCGGTGTAGACGGCAAGAGACCACATGTTTTTCAGTTGCTGGTGGGCGCAGGCGTTAATCAACCTGACAAACTCATCGCGCGTCAGCGGGTCAGGCTCGCATCGTGACCGCTTAAGCATGGCGATCCCGGTGAACGGATTCACCCGTACATAACCGCTATCAGCGGCAAACTTAAACATCCCGCCCATGGTCTTCATGTAGTTGTTGACCGTCCTGACTGAGCGACCCTTAACCGGCGTTTTCTGCCCGACTTTCAGCGTGTGATAACCGGTCAGCAATTCCTTCCTGATAAACAGCAGATCTTCCTGCGTTACCGCAGATACCAGCCTGTCCCCACCAATCCTGGGCACCATGTTGCGCGCTATAGATGCATAGCGTGACATCGCGTTGGTGCTGATCTCCATACGCTTCAGTTCAAGCCACTTGTTCGCCAGCTCCAGCACGGTGATTTCCTTGCTCTCCACCCCAAACCTTTTCAGGTTAGGCGAGTCTGGGAATTGCGCTGCATAGTTGAAGTTGCCGGTCTTAATCGAAAAGCACACCGACGCGCGCAGCTCGCCAGCGACCTTTCTGTTTTTTGGTGTATCCGGCACGCCGAGGCTTTCACGCACCCGGCTGCCTTTATAGATGAACCATATGCGGAGCGTACCGCCATGGTTTTCCACGCCTGTTGGGTATGCTGACTTAGCCATTATTCCCTCCTGACGTCCAAGAGCCCGCTAAGCATAAACGGATCTTCATTGGCGCGCACCCGGCTGTTTCTTTTTGAGGCTTTCAACCCACTGATCGATGGCTTTGTGGTTATACAAGCACTCGCTGTTTTCCTTTGGGATGCTGTCAGGCGACATGTGGACGTACTCCCTTCCACACAGCCAACTTTTCTTGCGGGCCCGCGCTATCGTTCCCGGGCGAAGCCCTGTCATTTTCACAAGCAGGTCTTCTGTCACCCACTCGCTGGGCACGATTTGAATGATTTCGCTCATGATCGCTCCTATGACATCGTTTTATAAAACTGCGGACCGTCTGGCGTGGCCGCGCGTAATTCGTTTTCCGGATGCACTGAATAATTTCGGTCGTCCCACCGCACCCAGAACTGCGGATGGTCGCCGTCCGGGTCCTGAAGGCTATCCACTACGCCATTAATACCGCCGGCCTTCTTCTGGACTAATGCGCCAACATTAAAAGCAGCCATTGCACACCTTCCGGTTCGTGAAGAAATGAGATGAAAGCGCCCAGCGCCATAAGTGCGGCGATGAGCCAGGTCATGGGGTTTAATTGCATGATTAACTCCCAAAAGAAAACCCGCTCAGTGGCGGGTTCTATTTAGGTGAGGCAGGGATGTGGCGAACGGTCTATTCGGGCATTAAAGCGAGGAAATCTTTTTTATAAAGTTCTTTCAATTCAGACATAACCTCGGCAGAGGCCATTTCATGGGTAAGCAAAGTTCTGCCCAGACGTTTCTCAGCATCCTGCTGAAAATCTGAAAAACTCCCGATCAATACCCCAGTGTAGCCAGTTAGGATGGTGCACTGCTGTTGTGTCAGTTTCATCTAATTCCTCCTTTATGATGTCGGTATTCTATCGCACTAAGTTTTCGCACCCAATAGCCAGCTCATAACTGGCTATCAGTTGCGTCATGGTTTGATGTGAAGGCGCGGCTCGCCGTCTTTCGGCTCCGGCCACTGGCGAGCCATATTCACCTTCAGCTTTTCTTCAAGCGCCGCGGTGATTTGCTCATCGGTGATACCGGCGCGCCGCTGTGCGTCCCACAGCAGGAACTGCATATCAGCCCATTCGCTGAGGTCGCCGGGATCGGCAGCAGCTTCCAGCGCCTCTTTCGACAGATGCTTCAGCGGCCCGACGGGGCCGACGTTGCCGAAGGTCTTTTCTGACCATTCAGCGTGGCGCCGCCGGATCAGGTTTCTGGTGAACTGCGATTTCTTCGATTCGTAAAATTTCACGCTCTCTCCTCACGCCGCACGCTGGGCGCGCAGCTTCTTCAGGTGTTCTGCTGTTTCTATTTCTTCGGCGATCCGCTCGGCCAGTGCTTTGGTCAGCGGTTCAAATTCGTGCTGAAAGCGGCCCATGCTGGCGATGCAGGTGCGACCGTTGCGGATGTAGTGGACTACTTCGTGGGTAGCGCGGAGTATTTTGCAGGGCGCGCCGTGGGGATCGGCGTACCAGGTATTAGGCTGGATTATCCTGAACATTGGCTGAATCCTGTAGAGTAAGGAATACGACCATCGCTGCTCTAAGTGGGTTGGCGTGAACATGCCCATCGCCGGAATAAATCATCTGAACATCGTCGCCAGTGGTCCCATCAACCGCGGTATCATCAGGAACGCAAAGCCACTCGTTGTCCGCATTGATCAGGCTTAGCTTGTGACCAACAATGATCGGCCATGCGTCAGCTACGTTGTTGCACGGGTCGAAGAAGAATTTGTTACCTGATTTATTCTTTGGCTTCTCGAATTCATATCGGCGCTCATCGCTCATGAAAATATCAGGAACGACTTCTTTGCAGCCTAATGCGAATGCCACAAGCTTATTAATATCTTTGTCAGTCAACTTGCTGTAATCCATCATATCCCCCTCTGCTTATTCTTCAGTTCGATAACAGATTGGCAATCCGCGCACGTCTGGCAGCCGGGCACGGCAGCGCGCCGCGGCTCGGGGATCGGTTCGTCGCATTCTTCACAACGCTCAGCTGATATGGCGTTGCGGTTTACTCGGTGAGCGGAAAGGGCAGCGTTACGCTGAAGCTCTTCAATCTCTGCTGCGGTATCGATGATGTCGGCCATGGTCAATGCTCCAGGAACTGTCGGTTAATTCGGTTGAAGGTGAACGCCAGCAATAAAAAGGGAGCCTTAAGCTCCCGGGTGATTAGTGCCTTCATGCTGCACCGCCTTCATTCTTCTCGGCTTCGACTGCCATCTGCTCAAGCCGTCGCGATAACTCGGTGGCCAGCGTCTGGAATTCTTCCTCGGTCGCCACCGGGATCGGCACGAAGCGAATCCCGATGTGCGCCAGGTGGTTGGCGATTTCGAGGCTTTTCCTCAAATCAACTGGAGAGGCTCTGTTCATGCTGCACCGCTATTTTTTCGGTTAGCACCAGTCTTCCGTCACATAAAGCACGGATTATTTCCTGATACTCCCAGCCGAAGTACATGCTCTCGACGTAGACCCGCAGAGGAGGATAATCATGCTGTTTGCGGCGAATGAAAGCCTCCGCTGCTTCACGGGTAAAGTGAGCGTTGATGTTCTGCCACTCTTTTCGGGTGCCGCAGACAGTGTGGCCGTCAAGGTCAGACAGTACTTCCCACTGAGCGTCTTCATCGAGATCGATAAAGGTAGTGTCGCACTGGTCAATGCAGAAGGCGTTTAACTCTTCCTGCTGCTGTTCATCCAGATCGTCCCAATACTCCTGCGGGCTGTCCCATTCACATTCCTCGAAATGGACTATCTTCGATTCGCCGTACTCTTCTGCCAGGCCATAAATGGTTGCCTGCTTCTGAACCATGAAAATCGGATCGGCGGTGGCGTGACGATTAACACCCTCCCCCCGATGGTGATATGTCAAACGTTCAATGAAATCTGCGAATGTTTCCGGCGTTAATTTCGCGCCGTTTGCTATCGAGTCGCTCATGAATCAACTCCGAAGCGGCGATTAAGCCGCCCTGTGTATACGACGAACTCCAGGAGGCTAACTCCCAGCGCTTCAATTTTCTTGTGATGCTTGTTGATGATGGGAGGCACCGTTTCGTTCCAGTTAGGCTTTGGCTTCTTGCGCATGGCCTGCTGGATTTCCTCGGTGCAGCGGCGGCAGGCGGCGCGGATGGCGTTGTCTGTTTCTGGCGTCATGCGGCCTCCGTTTTCACAACGTCGATGGCGCATCCGGGCAGCAGTTCCACCGCGGCGGTGGCGCACTGATTTCCCCAGTGATCCCAGCCCGGCGCCGCGCTGCGGCTAAACAGTTCAATGCGTGGCACATCACCGTAAAGCAGCTCCAGCCGGTGCCGTACTTCCCACGGCTTTTCGCTGTGCGCTCCGAGCGGGCTGTAGACAACCTGCTTAATCCCGGCGTGCTTACGTTCCAGCCCGGCACCGCGGGTGGCAATCAATAGGTCTTCTGTATTGGCCCGGGTGTGATTGCCACCGTTCATGCGCGTCTCGGCGTTAAGCAGATCGAGGAAGTCGTAAAAGTCGGTGACTTCATCCTCGGCCAGCGCCTTGTTGATGCGTAGTTCCGCGTTCTGGTTCAGTTTCACCCAGGTAAAGCCCTTCATCGTGCGAACGTTAAACCCCCAGGCCTCGGCAAGTTCGATAGCCTCCTGGTTGTGCGTGCCGGTGTACCACATCGCCAGCACCGCGTTTTCGGCAGCAAGTTCCCATACCGGAAGGCGCTTGATGTCGATTAACTTCATGGTGGAGTAGTGGTCGGCAGCGGCCCCGTTACTGATGGTGTTTCCGTAAGACCAGGGCGGATCAGCGTAGATAAGAGAGTATTTTCCTGTCATTTCGCGCCGCCTTTCACAAAAATAACCCAGTGGGTTTTGTCGGCTTTTCCTGTTCGTTGCCATATGGCCGGCTTCTCGTCAGTCAGCGCAAGAATATTGCTTACAGGGATCTGCGTTTCGTTCCATTTGAAGATGAGCACGCCGTGTGGCCACAACACCCGAAATGCTTCTGCGAAGCCGGCACGCAGATCATCGCGCCACGTTTCTTTGTTGAGCCGGCCGTACTTTTTCCCCATCCACGCGTTATCTCCTACGCGCTCAAGGTGTGGCGGATCGAACACGACTACAGGGAAAGTGTTGTCGGCAAAGGGAAGGGCACGGAAATCAGCCATAAGGTCCGGGCTTATGATTAACTGGCGGCCGTCGCAAAGTTTATGCTGCTCGGCGCGGATATCACTGAAAACAGCGCGATCATCCTGCTTATCGAACCAGAACATGCGAGAACCGCAGCACATGTCCAAGATTGTTGAATCTGTCATGCCGCCTCCTGCCTTTCCCGATATTCCTCAGCGAGTCTCTGAGCCTTTAATGGATTGCTGACCACTTCACCCCATGGCATTAGCCAGCCGTTACCAATGAAGGGAAGACACAGTGTGCCTACCCTGATGTCGTCGTGAGCGTGAGTCATCATTCACTCCTTACCGCGCCGCCGCGGCCGAAATAATCAATTTGCCCATAGCGAGTGCGTGAGGGGAGTTTAGGTCCACAGGCTTCGTATTGAGGCTGGAAAGAAGCCATGAAGTTGTCGTGCCATAGCTTGGCTTCGTAGCGACGTAGAAGCTTCTCGGTCCAGTAATCATCCTCCGCCTGCTGAATCTCTTCTGGCGTCCGGTTCTCAACCCGCTTCTTACCCAGACTCTCCTCAAGGTAAGCGCAGACCCGAGCGATGACTTGCTCCTTTGTTTCCAATTTTTGGGGCGCACGAAAGTATCCCGCCCCTTGAGGAGGTTGTGACATTTGGTATTCCTTAGCGGGGGTTATTTGACTAACTTCTGCCAGATAGCAGAGACATACTTGGCCTGATGAATAGCATCATCCAGCGCGCTGTGGCGGGTGCCTTCAAATGGCATATCGCGCTTAGGGTCGAAGCCGCTCGCTTTACCCATCTCAACTACTGTGCGGACATCTCGGTCATTCCACCATTGCCACGGCGCTTCCTGCCCGATCAGTGCATAGCTGTTACGGAGAATGACGCAGTCGAACGATGCACCGTTGCCCCATACCTGAACGAATCTCGGCTTGGCGTGTTTGGCGATGAATTCAGATAGCCAACACAGAGCGGTGGAAAGCTCTTCGGTGTCATTGGTTAACGCTTTTCGCGCATCCTCGCCTTGCTCCATCCACCACAGGATTGTTGAGGCGTCGGGCCGGGCGCGAAACCTCATTGATGACTCAAGCGATACATTCACCTGGAAGTCATCGCCTATTGCGCCAGTGTTCGGGTCGAAGAATACAGCGCCAATGGAGATGATCGGCGCGTATGGTCCGCTCCCCATCGTTTCGAGGTCAATCATTAAGTGGTTCATTTTCATCCTTAAATTGCGTGAATAGCGTGGCGAGGGAAGGGAAGGGTTACAGGAGCAAATGGAATATCGTCGTCGAAATCCATTGGTGGTTCGTTGGATGGGGCGGGTTCCGACTGCTGCTGTGCGCGAGACCGTGCGCCGCCGCTGAATTGATTTCCGCCCTGCGTTTGGCTGCCACCTGCTGGTACCGCTCCACCGCCCTGACGTCCACCAAGCATCTGCATCGTGCCACCGACGTTTACCACCACCTCAGTGGTGTACTTCTCAACGCCTGCTTGATCTGTCCATTTGCGGGTGCGCAGCTGGCCCTCGATATAGACCTGAGAGCCTTTGCGCAGGTATTCTCCGGCCACCTCAGCCAACTTTCCGAACAGAACGACGCGGTGCCATTCTGTTTGCTCTTTCAGTTCGCCAGTGGCTTTATCTCGCCATGACTCCGAAGTTGCCAGCGTCACGCTGCACACTGCGCCGCCGGACGGAAGATAACGCACCTCGGGGTCTTGCCCGAGGTTGCCGACGAGGATCACTTTGTTTACGCCTTTGCTAGCCATTTACGCCGCCTGTTTAAGTTCTTTGAGTCGAATGCCAGTAACGTCTTTGCATTTGTTCTGGTGCTCAGCAAAGCCGTTAAGCAATTTCCATGTGTCTTCATAGCGATGCTTAAGCCGATCGCTATCGTTTTCAGAGCCAGCGTATGCAGAGAATTCGGCGAGGATTTTGTCCGCATCCACGGACTGAGGTGCCTGGTCTCGCTGCTGGTGACCATCATGCGGTTGTTGGTTCTGCTCGGTTGGTGTTCCTGATGGCAATGCCCATCCCGGTAGAGCTGGTGCCTTCCAATAGAAAACGCCAACCTCTTTTGATTTGGCGTACTGGAACCCGGGCGCGCGCGTTGCTGAAACCACAGCGAACCCTTCCTCCAAGTTGTATAGGTAACGACCAATCCCCCATTGCACGGCGGCGCGCTTCATGGCGCCAGAGCGACCACCTTTCACAGCTTCAACCTGTGTGTTTTCTGCCGCATCCCATTTAGTGATCCACTCGCCTTCAACTTTGATGGAAATGCCGCACTCAACGCCGCCATTGTTCGGAATATCGCGGTATTCGTTACGCCAGCCAGCCTTACCGCATACTTCATCCAGGCGCTTCATTATTGCTCGGTTGGTAACGTAGGCCAGCACCTTGGCCCAGATTCCGTTATTGTTTTTCCCAGCCTGTTGAATGCGCCACTCAATATCCTCGCTGGCAAATGGCGCATCTAATTCATCAAGATTCATGTGTAATTCCCCGCAAATTCATCCCAGCTAATGACCGGGTTCTGCCGCTCGGCGGCCAGGTTGACTGGCTCGTCGTCGTTCTCCGGCTTTTCCGGCAGCACGTCGTTCATAAGTCGCAGGAATGACTCTTCATCCCACCGTTCTGCCGCCGTCATGCTGCACGCTCCTGATGGGTGATGACGTAACCCTGTTCAGCCAGCCATTCGATGACTTCTGCGCCGTCGAGCTGGGGTAGTACGTCACGGGTTTTAACGGTACCGGCCAGCACAACGCCTTCCATCTCTACTTTGATGGTGTTGTGGGGGCCGACGGACGTGCGCATGTCTACGCACTCGCATGTGATATTCATGATTCACCTCAGTAATGAATTTTCGCGCAGGGGATCAGGTCATCTTTCAGAGCGGTAAGCACTTCGATAGCCTGTTTGCGGGTTAAGCTGGTGTGGCTGGTGAGCGCGTTAACGATGTTGGTGCCAACCGTCTTGCGGTGCTTCACGTCAGCTTCACGCTTTGCCTGCTCATCGGCGATTCGCTTCTCTTCTGCCAGGCGTTTCTCTTCTGCCTGTTTTGCTTTGAGGCGCTCAGCTTCCACTGCCGCGGCTTTTTCGCGTTCAGCCCGGGCTTCTGCTTCCTGCTTCTCGCGAGCTGCACGCTGTTCCGCTTCGACGCGCTGGCGTTCAGCCAGCTCTGCACGTGCTTTCTCTTCAGCCTCACGGCGCGCTGCGGCCTCAATCTCCGCTTTGTGCTTCGCTTCGGCATAGCGGCGAGCTTGTTCTGCCGCTTCCTGCTTCAGTCGTTCGTCACGTTCACGCTGAGCCTGTTCTGCCATGCGTCGCTGCTCTTCGCGGTCACGGTCGAAATCCTTGTTCATCAACAGAGCCAGTTCGTGGTCTGCTTCGAACTTGACCGCAAACTCCTGATCGAACTTGATATTCATTTCCAGCGCTTCGGCGTGCAGCGCGTTCATGGCTTCTTCAGCCTTAATGCGTTCCTGCTCGGCTTCCCATTCTGTGAGCGGGCGCCGTGCTTCATCCTTCAGCGCGTCCAGCCGCTCACGCACAATGCGGCGGCTTTCGTCGATCTGCTTCGGCAGGGCTTTAAGCTCGGCAACCAGATCCTTGCCGGCATTGTCGATATAGGTTTTGGAGCGGGCAACCTTATGCGCCATGGATGCGATCGCGTCGCGGCCTTTGCGGGTCGACACATCCGGTACCAGGCTGCGAGCTTCTTTCTCGATCGCCTCAATAATAGGGTCGAGCTGCTCTTTGGTGGTGAATACCGCCATTGCGTTCTGTTTCTCAATGACGACTAAATCCGTTACTTCGCTCATGGTTTCTCCTGAAATTTGGATGTGCAGATCCCGCCCGCAAAAAGCCAGGCCGATCGGTTGAATAGGGGGTTAGGCTGTTTTTCTATGCCACGGATAACCGATGGCGACCTTCATTTCGTCGTAGGCTGCCATCCACATGGCGCCATCACCGATAAACAGGGCAATGGCTGCTTTACTCTGCGCTGCGCGCAGCAGGTGATGATTGATCATGCCTTCACCTCAACCTGTTTCAGGAGGCCAGCGATATTCATCTGTTGGCGGTTAAGCGTCAGCTTGTCACGCGGTGCCGATACCGACGTCAGTTGCCACTCGTTATCGTTGAGCTTTTTGGCGGTGTACTGCTTTCCGTTGTGGGTGACTGTCATGATGCCTCCCGCTTTTCTTTGATGTCGGCGCGCAGGTGAATCTCTTTCCCATCAGCTGTCGGGAATATAAGGATGTCATCACGAACCGCGAGAAGATGGGCCACTGCAAATAGCGCCTCGTCTGTGACATCAAATTTCTCACCTGTGAATTCACGAACGCCGGGGGCCAATTTGCTTGGCTTTGACCGACCCGCGAAAATTCGCTTCGTCAGGCCTGAAAAACCTACTGTGATGGGGTTGCTCATAAATCCTCTTGGCCTTATCGCGGCGAACGGAACGGTTAATACAAGACTTCAACGCATTTATTCAGTGTTTCAATGGGCGGTGGATGGCCGCCGGTTGTCATAACTTGAGTCACTCGTAAATAACTCCAGGTATGAAAAAGGCCGCCTACCTGGCAGCCTCAACTTGAATGAGTTCCGGGATGTTTAGCCACGCCCGGCGCGTGATTTCCTTCACTTTCCACAGTCAAAGGAATGCCGTAGACTGGATATTCCACAGTCAATAAAAGGATTTCTTTATGTCCATGAATGTATTTGCAGGAAAGAGAACTGAGGAATCAGTGGCATATGATTTAGCGCTGGCGCTTGCAGTAAAAGACCCATCCGCCAACACGCCAGAAGCTTTAATTGAGCGCATTGCTGATTTGCTTCCTGCCTGTCGTGAAGCAGCAAAGGAAAAGTACAAAGCAGAAGCACCTACGCCTTTTGGGATCGCTATAAAACGATAACTGATGCCAGGGCAGTCTCCAGTGCTGCCTTTATCAAATTCTGCCGATACCAGTGGTCATCTGATGCCCCTTTAACCGCTTCTTCAGCAGCAGCATAAGCTGCGTCAGCTGCTAAAATTACGCCATTGTTGCTTTTAAACATCGCTACTTCATCGTTTTTTATATCCATCACCATCACCTCAAATAAGTGGAGTAGATTTGCCGTCAGCCCCTCGCAAAGAGCTGCTGGTAAAGCTTCCCCGATGTTCGGGAACTGAGCAGCAAACCATTCCGGTGCGGAGTCCTCTTCGTGTGCTATACCCGCCACGCGTTACACACCTGCCTCAATCCCATTGGGCGCCATTTCAATTTGCCAGGAGCGCTCCGGGTGATTTGCTGCTTGACTGAATTCTTAATGAGCAGGCGACTTGCTGTCCGCCGCTGGCTAACTTCGCTCAGCTGTCGATGTTTCGTTTCGATGGATTAAAGATAACCTTAGTTATGAGTGATGGCAATAACCTAATTTATAATATCAATCACATAAGTTATAAATTAATGATAACTAAATGAATTTATTTTTGTAAATCATGAGTGCTATGCTTAAAAAAACAGCAGGAGGGATGTGCATGGTTCTGGATGAAGAGCGTATAAGCATGAAAATTCAGGCGATGGGGCGGGCGGTGATGGAATTGTCACTGGCTGAATTACCCATGACCCAGCAAAACATCATCGACAAGCTGGAGCAGTACCGGAAGGAAACAGGAAACGTGACAGGGAAGGGAGTGAACAGGGATGCGGCGGAGATAGTGCGGAAAGGGCAATAAAAAAGCCCGCACGGGCGGGCAGGTAGTGTTGCGATAGTTATTGTTATCAGCTTCAGGCTGAATAGTTATCGGCAGAATGGCGGATAGCTTTATGGGTGGGCAATAAAAACCCGGCACGGTGGCCGGATTTGCTAAATTACTGACCTTTCTTAAGGTACAAGTTTAATAGGAAAAATATAGTTGGCATAGCAAGCGAGGCCAAGAGAACACCGAGCATCCATGCTTTTACATCTGCTATCTTGGTTTCCAAAGCGGAAAATTTAGCTTCAAAGTAGTCAACCGATGGTTTCTTAGATAGTGAAGCATCAAAATCCAGGCTCTTCTGTAAAAGTACAGCGGTGTCTCTTTTGGCGTCAGTAGAATCAGAAGATATTTTCCGGGTATCCTCTTTAATTCCTGCCATGCTGCTCTTGATGTGCGCAACTTCAGCTTCAAGAACTGCTAATCGCTTATCCATGTCGTCGCCTCCATCATCACTTGTTGTTTGAATGATCTCAGTATCATCCATCACAACCGATGTGACAATCCGTTTTTCTTTATCTGAAGCAGCAACAGAACAAGCTTTCATCAAGAGCGTTGCTTGGCTTGATGCTACAGAAGAAAATTCCAGCCCTACTGTAGATCCATTCTTATCAGAGTAAGCAATTACTAGCTTTCCCTCATCCAAAGATGATTGAGCTGCATTCATCAGCTTTTATTCCTCGAACATGCTTTTCAAGGACTGATAGAAATCGAAGGCCTTCTGTTTACTTAAAGTCACGGACGCAACCTTAGTGCGTTGCATTCCTGCCACTGCGATTTCGCCATTCATATGGCCGATGACTGGGGTGCTATTGAGAAAAACGAAGTTAAAAACTTCGTAGCCATTGTTATCCGTTCCGATGGTTACAACCCCATCAGCATTAGTTTCAATATAATTTTTGGACTCCAGTACATCATTGATATGTGCTAAGGCAACTTCTTGTTTATCGCTCACTTATGTTCTCCTGAACCAACAAAATAGGTAAAAATCTTTTCAAATTCATTAGATTAATTTGCATAAAAAGCACAGGGAAAAGTTGGCTTACCAGCTATGCGCCGACCAGAACACCTTGCAGAAGCCCCAGCTGTCAAAGCTTGTTGTAAGCAATGGACTCATGGATCAGCGCCTTACCCATGATGTACAGCTGGTCCTGATTTTCTTCTGTCACATACCAGTCTTTGTAAGCTGGATTGTCAGATAGCACAGCCAGTTGCAAACCTTGCATTTGTAAGCGTTTAACATGGAAGTGTTGGCCGAAAACAAAAGCGTACACCCCGTCAACTTTGAAATTCCTAACAGAAACGTCAAAGAAGAGACGATCACCTGACTGTATTGTTGGGCACATGCTGTCACCGTCTACGGTCATCACCTTCACATCATTTTGAGTGCGGTTCCCGAAAAGAGATCTGGCATGCTCAGTTGTGAACTCAATAGCATGCAGGACCTCAACAAATTCAGAAATCATAAAAGACCCCGGACCAGCGCTTACTTTCAGGTCTAAAACATCAACCCGAAAGACATCAATTGTTTCCGAGACCGGTTGGGCCGCCGATGGCACATTACCATCAATCCGCATTTCCCCCACTCCAGAACTAAGCCATTCCGGCCTTACACCCAGAGCATGAGCTAGCTCGACCATCTTACGGCTGCCGCTCGTTTTACCTGACGTCATCTTTTGAATTGCAGGCTGGGATATACCGACTTTATCAGCCAACTGTCCTTGAGATATGTCAGCGGCCGACATAGCCGCGTTCAGTCGTTCTGCAAATGTTTTCATCTTATCAATATATAACCGAGGTTATGTAGAGTAAAATAACAAAGGTTATGGACAATACCCATAACTTGGGTTATCTTTTCATTAATCCAGTAATCGGATAGGTAAAATCCATGAACAAAGTTATTCAACGAGCTTTAGAAATCGTTGGCAGCCAGAAGCGACTTGCAGATATTTGCGGCGTTAGCCAGCCAGCGGTTCACAAGTGGCTTAACGGTGGTTCCGTATCTCCGGAAAAAGTAACAGCCATCGTAAACGCTACTGGTGGCGAGATTAAGGCACACGAAATTCGACCTGATCTTCCCGACCTGTTTCCACACCCAGAGAACCATGCCGCCTAACCGGCGGCCCTAACCACGAAAGGGAAAGCAATGCATTCACTTGCGTATCAACAAGGTAACAAATTTTCGCCAACGGCGATGATTTACCAGAATCGCCGGGAGCCTGATTCCACGGCGTTAAACATCGATGGGATCCGCGCAGCTGTTCGCGGCTGGGCTGCTGATTGCCGCAGCCGTGAATTTGTCGCAGCGCTGATTGTAGAAGAGTGGCGGGAAACCGGCGGAACCGGTCTGGATATCCCGACCGACTCGCACCGCCAGATGCAGAAGGTATTCCGCTGGATTGATGGCGATACCGAATACGCCGCCAACAACATTCGCCAGCTGGCCCCGGCAATCATGTCGGTCCTGCCGCTGGAGTACCGCAACCGCCTGGCGCCACAGAACGACACGATGTCTCTGATCGCCTCTGCGATGAAAGAGTGTGCTGAGGCTAAACAGGCCGTGCTGCTGGACGCTTCAGAGCATCAGAAGCTTAAAGAGGTAAGCGAGGGTATAGCGTCGCTGTTCCGCCTGATGCCTGAGCAGGTAGGGCCGCTGATGACGATGGTCACGTCGATGCTGGGCGTCATGTAACCGGAGAAGACCATGAACCACATCGAATTTATCGAGAAGCATGTGCGCGATGAACTGATTAAACAGGGATTCACCGTAGCGGTGGCTCAGGGGGGGGGCGTTTCAGGCCGTCGATATGTACAAGCGTATGTCACAGGCCAGTCGCAAGGGGAGGATTTTCGATGACGTGTTACGACACGCAAAGCTCTGGGCGGAGAAGCAGCAGGTCCCGTCAGACAAGTTCGAAAAGAAGCGCGTTAAGCGTGTTCAGCAGCAGCCAGGCCTGCTCTGAAAAGGCGAAAGCCGCGCTGTTGGTAGCAGCAACGGCTTTCAAGACACTGTGTTACGCCAAGTAACGGGAGTAAGTATGTCAAACACCGCAGAAATTCTCAACTTTCCCGCTGTAGTTTCGGGAATACAGGAGCAACGCGTGGCCGATACAGACGATGGGTACACCCGTCTGGCAAACGAGTTGTATGAGGAGCTTATCGGCGCGAACCTGACCAAAAATCAGGCCAAGGTAGCTCATGCTGTTTGCCGCAAAACCTATGGGTTCAACAAGAAGATGGACCGCATAGCAGACTCACAACTTTCTGAGCTGACCAGACTACCTCGCCAGAAGGTTAACACTGCCAAAAACGAGCTCATTGCGATGAATGTTTTGGTATCCGACGGCATGCTGATCGGTCCCAACAAAAACCTGAGTGAGTGGGTAATTCCGGGCACTAAGCCTGCGCCAAAATGTCACCATAGTAGTGACTGTCACCACAATAGTGACAGTGTCCCTACGGTGGTGACAAAAAATGTCACCAAAACAGTGACAACCCTGTCACCAAAATGGGGACACACAAAAGACACTATTACAAAAGACAATAAAGACAATATTAATAAACCCCCTAAATCCCCCAAACCGGCTTCGTTCGATCCGGCTGGTGTTGACCTTCCTGAATGGCTGTCAGTTTCAGTCTGGAAGTCATGGGTCGATTATCGTCGTGACCTGAAGAAACCGATCAAGTCTCAGCAGACGGTAACTCAGGCCATCAACCTGCTCGAACGTTGCAAGTGCAGCGGATACCAGCCTGAAGAAATCATCAACCAGAGCATCGCGAATGGCTGGCAGGGTTTGTTTGAGCCAAAGATCGCCAAGCAGACGCCTCGCGCGCAGTCTCGCGTATCTGAGAACTTTGCTGGCAAAGACTACGGCCAGACTGAAATTCCTGCATGGGCGAGGGACTGATCATGACGCTGGATGAAAAAATCAATCAACTTGAGAAACGCATTACTGAGCTGAGCCAGCCGCCAGTTCAGCATGAAGATATCGAGCTAACTATCAGCACCGAGAACTGCGAAACGCATGGCCCCTTTGAATGCAGGACCAGGCATTTCTTAAACTCTGTCGTGAAAATTCCCCCGCGCCCAAGCTGCTGCCCTGAATGCCTCAAAGAGGAGTTAGGCCGCTTGCAGGCGGAAAGAATTAGCATCAACGAAGCAGCCCGCAAAAGAAACATCGAGCGCCTGCTGGATGGACTGAGCATCCCGGCCAGGTTTGAATCCTGTTCACTGGAGAATTATGAACCGGTGAACGAAGAAGCGAAACGCGCCCTGAAGGTCTGTCAGGCATACGCCAGCCGCTGGCCTGAGCGTTTGCAGAAGGGTGGCGGCCTGGTGATGTGTGGCAAGCCTGGAACCGGCAAGAACCACCTCGCATTGGCTATCGCCCGGCATGCAATCACCGAGCACCAAAGCTCAGCTGTGTTCACCACCGCGCTGAAAATTGCCAGGGAGTACAAGTCAACCTGGTCGAAGGGGTCAAGCCGTACTGAAGACGAAGTGATCCGTTACTTCACGAAGCCCGACCTGCTGATTATCGACGAGGTCGGCGTGCAGTTCGGAAGCGACGCCGAGAAGTTGATCATGTTCGAAATCATCAACACCCGTTATGAGCGGATGAAGCCAACCATCCTGATCAGCAACCAGACCCGGGAAGAACTGGCTGCATTCATCGGCGAGCGCGTTCTTGACCGCATGAGCGATGGAGGCGGATGCACTCTGTCATTCACCTGGGATTCTTACCGTTCCAAGGGGGCAGCGTGAAAGCATGCAGCGATGACTATGTTGTTATCAACGAGTATTCGAAAGGCGATGCAGCCTGGATACAGCGCGTTGATACCGATGAAAAGCGGAAAGCACTTTACAAATCGAGTTGGGAAATAGCCGTAATCTCGCTCGCAATCGTTCGTGAATATGGGAGCCGGAGGGTAGGAAATGACCATAACAATCCGTGAGCAGATTCTTGCAGCCCTGCGTAATAACCCGGGCCTGAATAGTGCTCGCATTGCCAGCATGATCGGCATGACCACCAAAAAGATTTCCGGCCCGTTAAGCACATTGTTAGCAGACGGCCTGATCGAGTTCGAAGGCAAGCACGGCCAGCGGCTGTATCGGCTGACCAGCTACGGCATGAAATACGCACCGGAAACCATGCCGGCCATGCCGAAGGGTAATTCGAAGCTGGTGCAGCGCACAGAGACAAACGTGATCTGCCAGGAGTGCCGCAACAGTCCGGCTATGAAGCGAGTATTGATGGTTTGGGGGAGGGTAGGGGTATGAGCATGATGGATTTCGCAGAAACTAAAAAGGCGATCGACGCTATCACAACCGACTGGTCTATCCGTGGCCCATACCACGAAGACGACGGCAAATATTACGCTTTGCTTCGCGGAGAGTGGGTCGGTGGCGGGCATGTCGGAAAACGGAAAACTCTTGACGCAATTTTCGAAAAGTTAACCAGCGAGGTCGCCCAATGAGCAACATCGACATACGCGCATTACGTGAAGCGGCAGTTCGCGCATGTGGCGTGAAGTGGCAATACATGCGCGCGACGCAACATTCGAAAGCATACATAACGGACGATAAAGGCTCGCCAATCGTCAACTGCACTGATGGTGATGTTCCAGCCAAATGCGCCGGATTTCTCGAGTCCGCCAACCCTGCCGCCGTGCTGGCGCTGCTGGATGAGCTGGAAGCCAAAGACGCGCAAATAGTCAATCTTACAGCCGAGCGCGATGCTCTTCGTGAAGAAGAGATGGGAGAAGCGAAGCACAGTAATACGCGTGCCGCTGCCGATATCTATTTCCAGTTGGTTGAAGAGTGTGAAATCCATCCTGGCGGTTCACTGGTTGAATATGTAAGCGATCTGCGTGAACGCGCCGCCGCAGCCTGTAAAGGAGAGTGAGCATGGAAAAACCACTGAATAAGCGAGAGCGCGAGTTTTTAAAGCCAGCCATAGTTCACCGCTGGGAAATTGAAATATCGCCATACCGAAAAACTGCGCTCTGGGATGGTGACTCTCTCTTTCCTGTCAAAGTGGGAGCAATGGCTGAAGACCTGATAAAGCGCGGATTTCTGGAGCGTGTTTCTATGGGATTTGGTCGAGACATTATCAGGGCAACCAAAAAGGCAGAAAGCTTACATTGTTACCGCTGCCATTACGGAAAATTGATTAACGAAAATGGTCAGCAGGGCGAGGACTGCCCGCATTGCGATGGCGGTGTAATTGTGAAGAGGACTAACCCATGAGCGAACTAACCAAAGAATGGCTCCTCAAGACCATCGCGGAGCTTGAAGAAGAGCGCGATGCGACGCCCGGCGCAGTAAACGAAGATGCTGCGATGTCTCTGGCGGCGATGAAGATTGCGCTGGCATCGCTCGAAGCGGAGCAGGTGTCAATCAACGACGATATGGCATATGCATTTCATCATGCGCTGTCAGATTCATCACTAGGGGCTGAAGAAGTCGAAGAAATTAAGGCTGGGTTGCGTGCTGCATTCGCTAATGTCACCGCTCCGCCAGCGCCGGTATCTGACTCGCTTCTGTCTGAGCTTTTAGCGATAGCGAAGAAGGCGGCTGATGCAGCAGACGAATGCGCACATGCGGAGTGGAGCGATGACTCCATGGAGCATTCAACTGCAATAGCTGATTGGGAACGCCGCGCCGCCATGCTTCAGGGTGCCGAACCTGTAACGACGGCTTACAAGTTGCCAGCGATTGGTTGGCTACGTGCTGACTATCAGAATGATAATCGTGGTCTGCGAGGTAATGCTCCACTGTTCGTGTTGGGTAAAAAAGACCCTTCAACGGTGTGGGGGCTGGATTACATCCCGCTTATCAGCAACTCTCCGGTGATTACGGATGGCTGGGTAGCTTGCAGTGAGCGGATGCCAGACATAGGCATAGAGATATTCTATTTCTGCCAGGATGATGGACTGAGAGATTGCGGTATTGTTAGTTCATCAAACTTCAGCGACAGAGGCGACGCACAACTATACGTTCATGCTGAAGGCTATGATTTGCGTTTCGGCGTAGACATAACCCACTGGATGCCACTGCCAGCAGCACCGCAGCAGGAGGCTAAAAATGTCTAGTTTGAAGCCAGGCAATGTTTATATCGAAATTTCTCACAATCAGGATGGAGGCCTTTCCCTCTGTATAGCCAATGACGATGGCGGATATCGCATCTCCGGAGCCAAGGTTGGCGGCTGTGAAAACCTGAAGTGCTTTGAGGTTAATGTCGAGGAGCTAATCGAGCAGATTCGCGAGCACGCAAAAAAGGCAGCCGTTGAGCCTGGGCACATCGACGAAATCGCTATTCAGGCAGGGATTGACCCAGCCGTGGCTGATGCTTACATGCAGGGATATCACGACGCAGAAGTGCGGAGATCTGAGCAGCAGGATGCAAACTGATGTGATATAAAACCCCTTCATGGTGGAGGGGTTGCTTATGTCAGAATATGAGAAGCTGTCAGAAGACCTGTATCGGGAAGCGTGTCGCATTGTTGGCGAATGCTGTCTGATGCTTGCCAGCAATGATGCGGAAACAAACAGAGACCAGCTGGTTCACGAGTTAAAACGGCTTCACTGGGAAATTATGAAGCAGACAGAAGAATCCAATCTGCCTATTTTGCTTGCCATCGAAAGGCTTGCTACCAGTGAGGACTGGAAGAAGCCATATCTTGGATGATGCCTAACCCATTCGACGCATAACTAAACGTCAAGCAACGTTTGATTTCCAATAATCATCCATCCATAATTAAGTCATCGGAGCCTGAACAACTCCGGTGACTTCTGCGCATTTAAGGGGACTTAAATGCGACCACAATCTGAACTCCTCACCTTGTCACAGATGCAGAAATGCACCTGCGATTTTCTGCATTCTGCGGTTTCCGTTAAGGAGGCCGTATGACTCTGCCCGTAGACGGCATCAAACTCCATCGCGGTAACTTCGCGGCCATAGGCCAGCAGATTCAGCCATTGTTGGATGCAGGGCAATGCTTCCGCCTTCAGGTTAAGCCATGGCGCGAGAAGCGCAGCCTGTCGCAGAACGCGCTCAGCCACATGTGGTACACGGAAATTAGCGAGTACCTGATCGCGCGCGGCAAGACCTTCGCTACGCCTGAGTGGGTCAAAGACGCGATGAAGCACACCTATCTCGGCTACGAAAGCAAGGACCGTGTAGACGTCGTGTCTGGCGAGGTCACCACCGTCCAATCTCTACGTCATACGTCAGAGCTGGAAACGGGCGAGATGTACATTTTCCTGTGCAAAGTCGAAGCCTGGGCGATGAACATCGGCTGCCACCTGACCATTCCGCAGAGCTGCGAGTACCAGCAGCTGCGCGATAAGCAGGAGGCGTGATGTCTACTCCACTATCCCGCGTCATCACCAACGAAATATTTCTCGTTCCGGCGCGCCGCCAGCCTAAGCCCGCGGTTAAGCCGTCCGACATCCCGACACTGAAGGGCTACACCGCCCGCCTGGTAGATCAGAAATGGCTGCGTCTAGCGGCACGGAGGAATCATGCGTGAATTAAAAGTTGATGGTCTCGCCTTAATCATCAAAAGCAGAATTCCTGAGAATGTCGGCGCAACAGTGCGTCTGGTTGAGTATCTCGGGGTGATTAAAGGCGCTATTTCTGAAGAAAGATTTGAAGCGTGGAAAGTCGAATCCGCTAGCGGTGGCAATTTGAGCGGTTACTTGCCTGGAGGGCTGATCGTTGCCTGGCCAACTGTTAATTGCCCGGCAAAATGGCTGATGCCTATAGATGGTGGCGATTTTTCAAATGAACTGGCATCTGACAAGGAGATGTCACATGCGTAAACCAACCCGTCGCACCTGCAAGGTCTGCAAACAGAAGTTCACCGCCACCTTCGACAACGTCTGGTGGTGCTGTCCTGAGCATGGCGCCATCTTCGCGCTGGAGTTGCGGGCAAAGCAGAAGATAAAAGAGGCCGCTAAGCGCATCAAGGAGCGCAAAGAGAAGGAGCGCGCGGAACGCCGGGATCTGAAAGCAAGAAAGGTGGCACTAAAAACGAAACCTCAGTGGAGAGCTGAAGCACAGGCGGCTTTCAACCGGTATGTCCGTCTGAGGGATGCCGGTAAGCCATGCATCAGTTGCGGTCGTCTACCAGAGCAGAAGTTTGGCGGAACCATGGACTGCGGCCACTACCGCACCCGTGGAGCTGCCGCGCATCTGGCTTTCAACCTTCACAATACCGCATCCCAGTGCGTCTATTGCAACCGTGATCGGGACGGCGCGCAAAAGGCATTTGAACAGGGCCTTATTGAGCGCATTGGTGCCGAAAAAGTTGAGGCGATAAACAACGACAATTCCGTCCGCCGGTTCGACATCCAATACCTGCAACGCATCAAATCCATTTTCACACGCAAAGCCCGCGCGCTGGAAAAACGCCGGGCCCGCCGACAGGAGGCCGCATGAACCATACCGACTTCCTCCGGTACCAGGCAGAAAGCGTTAAGCGCGCCAACCTGCCGCCAGTAGCAAAGCACAGCCAGACGAAAACCACTCAGCCACATAAGGAAGCCGCATGAACAGTCAGCAACTGGAATACGTACGTCAGCAGCTCATGGTGGCGACCGCAGATCTGAGCGGGGCGACGAAAGGGCAGTTAATGGCCTGGCTTGAAAATGCCCAGTACGATACAAAGACATTCAGACGCAAGAAACCACGCGTGATGGATGAGGTGACCGGGAAGGTGATTACTCTGGATAACCCACCGATACCCGGTAAGCAGTCGCGAGCTAAAGGGTCACATATTCCTCTGGTTAATCCAGTTGAGTACTGCACCGCATCCTGGCGCCGGGCTCTCATGTCGCTGGAAGAGCGCCATAAGGCGTGGCTATTGTGGAACTACAGTGAAGAGACAAAATTCCCGCACCAGACAACGATCTGCCAGATATCTTGGGAAGAATTCAGAGAGCAGCTAGATGGGGAGAAAATCGCCTCTAAAACCATGGGCCGACTAAAGGCTCTGGTGTGGCTTGCAGCTCAGGACGTAAAAGCTGAGTTGGCTGGCAAGCGTGTTTATCAGCAGCAGGAATTGGCTGCACTTACAAGCACAACTCCACAGAACTGGAGCACCAACTACGCGCAGCGCTGGCGTGCAATCAGGGAGATATTCTTAGAGCTGGACAGAGAGGCGTTACTTAGTGTTAAAAAAGCACGATCGCAACAAAAGGCGACAAATTATCATCAAGGTATTGCAGAAATGAATTAATTGGCATATATTTCATGTAAATCTGATATCGTCGCCATAGCTTTGATTGTCGACTGAACATAAAAACCTCGCCACCGTGCGGGGTTTTGTCGTTTCTGGAGCCTGCATGTCCGAGAAAATCACAGAGCAATTGGTCTTCCGCCCTGCCAGTGAAAAACTGACAAAGGATCTGGATGGTGAGTGGGTGATTCTGCTCAACCCATGCGATGGTTGGCATATTGCCCATGTGGTGGCTCTGGAAGAGGATGGCGAGGTCTACCATGTCGGCGCATATCAATTTGCAGGCGGCGAGTTCGAGCCGCACGAATTTTATGTTGCCTGGGCTTTGCTTCCAGACTCAATAAAACTGTCTGATCGCTTTGAAGATCAGAAGATGAGTCAAGAGATTAGAGACGCTCGCTGGCGTGAATGGACAGCCAGCATCAGTAAGTGATTTCAAACCATATTCGCCGGTCTAGTTCAGTGGCAGAACGGCAGCCTTGTAAGCTGCGCGTCAGAGGTTCGATTCCTTTGCCCGGCACCAGAACCCACTACCTGGGACCCTTCGGCCAGAGAGCCGACATTGCCTTACCCTCATCTTCCCGGCCTGTCGCCGGGTTTTTTATTCCAGGCTCCGGGAACCATCATCGACACGCCTACTTGTTAAATCGTCCCGAGGGCCTGACCTAATCAACCAGCACCAAGCAGGTGCGAACATGAAGAAAACCACTATGCAAGACAGACCAGATACCTGGGCGGTGATGCTTGCGTGGCTTGTAAACCACAAAAACGAAGCTGGCTATTCGGTACTGGCTTTTGTCATGTCGATACTCGCTACCTCGCGCGGCGCGAAATCAAAGTGGAAAGACCGGATCGCCGGCGCAACGATGTGCGGGATCCTTTGCTTTTTCGCTCAGCCGACACTTACGGCTATATGGGCAATCTTCAACTGGAATTTCCCCCCTGAGCTTTGCTGGCCGATCTCGGCTGGCGTCGGGTATGTGGGGGTGGATTCTCTTTTCGCCTATGCGCGCCGTCGCCTTGGCCTGAATGAACCGGGAGACAAAGCAAATGCTGACCCTCAGTAAATTCCAGCAAGCAACGGGCACCAGTGCGGCACTGGCCGGTAAGTGGTTTCCAGTCGTACTGGCGGCAATGCAGAAGTACGACATAAGCACGCCGTTAAGGCAGGCTCACTTTCTCGCACAAGTGGGGCATGAATCATCTGGCTTCGTGCATGTGGAAGAAAGCCTTAATTACCGCTACGGCGCATTGCTGGCGATGTTCGGCAATCGCATCAGCCAGGCGGACGCCTTTAAATATGGCCGCGTTGACTCGGGCCAGAATGCTCACCCTGCCGACCAGAAAATGATTGGCAGCATCATCTACGCCAACCGGAACGGGAACGGCGATCGCAACAGTGGTGATGGATATCGTTACCGCGGGCGCGGCCTGATTCAGGTGACGGGGAAAGCGAATTACGCCGCGCTGGTGAAGCAGCTTGGCATTGATATCGTGAAGAGCCCGGAACTACTTACTCAGCCTCAATATGCTGCTGAATCCGCAGCTGCCTGGTGGAGCAATCACGGACTTAACGCTATCGCTGACTCAGATGATGTTAGCCGCATCACCAGAATCATCAACGGTGGTACCAACGGACTGGAGGACAGGAAAGCCCGCTTGACTAAAGCTAAGGGGGTTTTATGTTCGGGTTAATCAGTTTATTCCGCATTTTCAAAAATAATGCGCACATTCTTATTCCTTGCGCGTTCATCATCCTTGTCGCTATCTGCCTGTGGGGGCTGAACGCCCGCAATCATCAGTTGACGGCGACGAACGACAGGCTGACACAGCTTAACGACAGCAAGGATGTGCAGATCAACGACCTGAGGGCTAAAAATGACGATCTGGCGGGGAGCGTTAAAGAACTTGCTGGCGCCGTTAACAGGCAAAACGTGGTCATGTCTGAAGTCGCAGAGCAAAGGGCTGAATCGGCCAAGCAGAACCGAATGCTACAGAGCGAAATTAAGCGCTACCTGGCGGCAGATAAGTGCGCTGCTGCTCCTGTTCCTGATGCCGCTGTTGAGCGGTTGCGCGCAGCAGCAGAAGCCGCCCGTGGAATACCGGGTGATAAAGCAACCGGTCCTGAATCTTCCGGCGGATCTGACGTCGCGCATTGATGTGCCGGATCTGCCCGATAAACCTTCGTACGGTGACAGCGTTTCGATGAACGCAACGCTTTACGGGATCGTCGGGCAATGTAATTACGACCGGGCAGCCATTCGCAAAATAGAGAAAGGGCGAAGTGATGAAAACCAACCAGTGCAGTGAAGGTTTCGATAACCCATCTAAGTTTCGCGAGGAATGGGATAAGCAGACCGAAAACAAGTAGGTCGTTACAGAAGCTCTTCACTGAGGGGCTTCGATAATGATCTGTGTAACCCCGCAAGGATGGTGATCACATCTTGCTGACGGGTAAGCCGTAAGTGGCTAAGCACTTCTGAGAAGCAGGGCAACAGCTGCGACACGTGGAGAACAAAATGGCTACCGTCTACCGAATCACAATCACCAAAAAATCCAAAGAGACCTTCACCGGACTCATGACCCGCAGCCAGCCAGAAATCGTCAATGGTTTTGTCGCCCTGGCAATGGATGACGGCAAATGGCGCTACTTCAGCCAGGACAGCATTGATGATTTCCTGTTTGAGCCTGTAGAGCAGCCAGCAGAACAAACAACGGAGTAACTAATGAGCAAAACCGTAACATTCACATCAAAAGTATCTCTTCGTCCATGCATGAAGCCGATCCTGATGCTGTCAGCCTTACTTCGCTGGGACTGGTTGACTAACAAGTGTTTCAAAATAGAAACCGTATCCAGCGAAACGGTGCAGCTATAAAACGGAGTAACCCATGGCTAACGATGACGAGCGCAGGCCATATCCGCCAGTTAACTTCATCGCCTCCGACAACTGGCAACCATACACCAGGCTTATACCCGCTAACGAAGTGCATGAGTGGATAAGCCGCCAAATCCTCAGCGATACCGGCAGCATTCATAACCCTGACCACGGACACCTGTTAGAGGCCGATCTCTGCTTCATGTGGGCGTCCGATTCGTTCGCGAAGAAAGGGCGCTACGTCCTCGGCCAGGCCGAGCAGGTAATGCTCCGCGCCGGTGGTTGGCAGAAAGCCAGAATGGAACAGCAGATGCATGAATGGTTCGGGCGCATCCCGAAGTTCATCATCACGCTGGCGGCCGATTACTGCTCACAATGTAGTGACCTCGAGTTCTGCGCGCTGGTAGAGCATGAGCTTTACCACATTGCCCAGGCCACCGATGATTTCGGCGCACCTAAGTTCAACAAAGAGACCGGACAGCCAGTGCTAACACTGCGCGGCCACGACGTCGAAGAATTCACTGGTGTCGTACGTCGATACGGTGCCAGCAAAGAAGTGCAGGAGCTCGTTGATGCTGCCAATGCGCCAGCAGAAGTGGCTCACATCGATATAGCCAGGTCATGCGGGACGTGCATGTTAAAGCTGGCGTAACAATATGACTGATTATGACAGGCAGGTAATCCATGGCGACACTGAAAGGTGAGGTCAAAGCCTTCATCGTTCAGTCCCTTGCCTGCTTCGATACTCCATCCCAGGTGGTTGAGCTGGTCAAAAAGGAATTTGGCCTGAGCATCACTCGTCAGCAGGTCGAATCCCACGACCCGACGAAAGCAAACGGCAGGGGGCTGGCGCAGAAGTGGGTTGAGCTATTCCACGAAACGCGTAAGCGCTTCCAGACCGAATTAAGCGACATTCCGATCGCCAACAAAGCATATCGTCTCCGCGCGCTAGACCGGATGATGACAAAGGCCGAGAGCATGCGAAATATGGCGCTGGCTGCCTCGCTGATGGAGCAGGCCGCCAAAGAGTGCGGGGATGCTTACAGCAACAAACAGAAGGTCGAGCACACCAGCCCGGACGGAACCATGACTCCGCGGCCGACCATCATCCAGCTACTCCCTGTTGAGCCGAAAGCATGAGTGAAGCCGTTCAACTGCCGATCCCCGCAAAGCTTGCACCATTGTTCACTGCTGTGAATAAGCGTTACCGGTGCTCGCATGGTGGGCGTGGCAGCGCCAAGACGCGCACATTCGCGCTGATGACTGCCGTAAAGGCTTATCAGTCGATGATGAACGGTGAGAGCGGCGTAGTGCTCTGCGCGCGTGAGTTCATGAACTCGCTGGAAGAGTCGAGCATGCAGGAGGTGAAACAGGCGATCCTGTCTGTTCCCTGGCTAGCCGCCAACTTTGATATCGGCGAGAAGTACATCCGCACTATCGACAAGAGCGTTAACTATGTCTTTTGCGGTCTGCGGCACAACCTCGACAGCATCAAGTCGAAAGCGCGCATCCTGCTGTGCTGGGTCGATGAGGCTGAATCAGTCAGCGAAATAGCATGGCAGAAGCTGAGCCCGACCGTTCGTGAGGAAGGTTCAGAGATTTGGGTGACGTGGAACCCCGAGCGAGACGGCAGCGCAACGGATAAACGTTTCCGCAAAGAAGCCGGCGACGACTGCATAACCGTTGAGATGAACTATACGGATAACCCGTGGTTCCCTGATGTGCTGGAAGGCGAGCGACAGAACGATCAGCGCCGCCTTGACCCTGCAACATACGCATGGGTGTGGGAAGGGGCTTATCTTGAAAACTCCGATAAGCAGGTACTGGCCGGTAAATACCGGATTGCTGAGTTCTCGGATAACCTCTGGAAAGAAGCGGAGCGTTTGTTCTTCGGTGCGGACTTCGGTTTCGCCAAAGACCCGAACACGCTGACTCGCTCGTTCATCCTGCACAACCGGCTGTATATCGAGTACGAGGCATATGGTCAGCAAACTGAACTCGACCACATGCCAGAGTTGTACGACACAATCCCCGGATCTCGTGACTGGCCCATCAAGGCCGACTCCGCTCGACCCGAGACGATCAGCTATCTCAAGCGGCAGGGCTTCAACATCTCAGCCGCTGAGAAATGGCAAGGAAGCGTTGAGGACGGGATCGCACACCTTCGCGGATTCGACGAAATCATTATCCACCCCCGCTGCAAGAACGTGGCGCGTGAGGCCCGTATGTGGTCGTACAAAACAGACCGCATCACCGGTGAGGTGTTGCCGAAGCTCGCCGATGGCTATGAGCACTGCTGGGACGGTATTCGCTACAGCCTCGACGGACACATTAAGCGTAAGGGCCAAATGGCCGGGATGATGATTCCGAAACGCCTTCGCTAACTAAACGGACAAACCATGACTGACAAATTAACTCTCGCCGTCAACCATGCGTTGAACGATGCGCGGATGGCGCGCGCCCGTATGGGGCTGATGGCACCGACGATGGGGCTGGACAATAAGCGCCATTCAGCATGGTGCGAGTATGGCTTCCCTGAGCAGGTCACCTACGAAAACCTTTACTCCCTGTACCGGCGAGGCGGTATTGCCCACGGTGCAGTTGAGAAGCTGGTGGGCAAGTGCTGGCAGACTAACCCGGAAATCATCGAGGGTGACGATGCAGACGAGAGCGAAAACGAAACCGCCTGGGAAAAGAAGTCAAAGCAGGTATTCAACAACCGGTTCTGGCGCTCATTTGCCGAGGCGGATCGTCGTCGCCTTGTCGGTCGTTATGCAGGCATCCTTCTGCACGTCCGCGATGAAAAAGACTGGAACCTTCCGGTTGCCAAAGGACGAGGGTTGCAGAAGGTTTCCGTGGCATGGGCAGGATCGCTAACGGTGAGCGAGTGGGACGCTGGGCTGAACTCGAAGACTTACGGTCAGCCGAAAATGTGGCAGTACGCAGAACGCTTGCCGAATGGTTCAACTCGCCGCGTCAATATCCACCCCGATCGCGTTTTCATCCTTGGTGATTACTCAGACGATGCTATTGGCTTCCTTGAGCCAGCTTATAACGCCTTTGTGAGCCTGGAGAAGGTAGAGGGCGGGTCTGGTGAGTCATTCCTGAAGAACGCCGCTCGCCAGTTAGCACTTAGTTTCGACAAGGAAATCGACTTTGGCAGCATTGCATCTATGTACGGCGTTGAAGTAGATGAGTTGCAGGATAAATTTAATGACGCTGCACGCGAGATGAATCGCGGCAATGATGTGCTGCTTTCTCTCCAGGGGGCCAGCGTAACCTCCCTTGTTTCTCCGGTTTCTGATCCGTCTCCAACCTATAACGTAAACCTGCAAACCGCTGCCGCCGGAGTTGATATCCCGACGCGCATTCTGGTTGGTAACCAGCAGGCTGAGCGGTCCAGCACTGAAGACCAGAAATACTTTAATGCTCGCTGTCAGTCGCGCCGAGTAGACCTCGCTTTCGAGATAGAGGACTTCTGCGACAAGCTTATTGACTTGCAGATCGTCGATTCAGTAACCCAGAAAGCTGTTATCTGGGATGACCTTAACGAACAGACCGGCACTGAGAAGCTCACCAACGCCAAGACTATGGGCGAGATTAACCAGACCATGCAGGGAAGTGGCGACGAGCCAGCGTTCACCCGTAAAGAGATTCGTACGGCTGCGGGCTATGACAATGATGACGAAGAGCCTTTAGGAGAAGAGGATGGCGACGAAGAAGACGAAGCCACCGATTCTGCCGCGTAACTATCAGGACCCGACCGGGGCCGATGCGCTGGAACGCCGGGCAATGAAAGACTTCGCCAGGCGGATGAATAAAATTGGCAAAGCGTACAAATCAGCACTCGACAAAATACCTTCCTCCCTCGCAGTAAACGCCAGATACGAATACCAGCTAAACCCAACGCTACTCTCCATCATCCTGAACGATGCCAGTTACCTGGTTGATCGGGTGCTGCTTGAAGGTGGCGATTACGACCTGTGGTTTTACGAGTACATCGATCTGGCATCGGAGAAAGGTACAGGGCAGTCGTTCTACAACCTCAGCCAGCAGTCACCTGTGTATGCCGCAGGGCGTGAGTCGCTGGCGTCCATCCTCGCAAGCGACCCGTACCAGCAACGCATGGCGCTGGTGCATGCCCGTGTTTTTGAGGAAATGAAGGGACTGACGGCTGAAGTTAAGCGCGACATGGCGCGCGTGCTAACTGATGGCGTGGGCCGTGGTCTCAATCCGCTGGATATTGCCCGCAACCTGACAGACCAGACCGGCATCGAGAAGCGCCGGGCAAACCGGATAGCACGGACTGAAGTGACCACCGCGCTGCGCCGGGCTAAGTGGGATGAAGACCAGGAGGCGAATGACCTTTACGGCCTTAAAACCCTTCTGGTTCACATCTCGGCGCTGTCATCGACCACCCGACATACCCATGCAGTGCGTCACGCCCACCTCTACACCAATGAAGAGGTCCGTGACTGGTACAGCAAGGATGGCAACTCCATCAACTGCAAATGCAGCCAGCAGTCAGTTCTGGTCGATGACGACGGCAAACCTCAGTTCCCGGACACCATTACCAAACTCAAACAGGAATATAAATCGATGCAGGCGCGCGGTTACGCCTGGGCGGAGAAATAACCTATGAAATTCCAGGTAAACCACGAAGCAAAGCGTCCAATCCCGGCACCGCAAAATGGTGAGCATATTCAGGTCAACATCACCACGAAGGTGAACAGCCAGTCTATCCGGCGCGAAACACATAACGGTCGTGAGCATCTGGTGCTGCCTAGCTATACGCTGCCGGCGAACGTCGTCATGAATGGCGGGCTGTACACAGAAGATGAAATCAACGCCCACTATCAGGGGCTGGAAGGCACGCTCGCGCCGCTGGGTCATCCACAGGTTAACGGTCAGTTCGTGTCGGCCTTCTCTCCTGAAGGCCTTAACGTCGGCTACGTAGGTGCGTGGAACCGTAACGTTAAGAAGTCCGGCAATCGTATCTACGTAGAAAAATGGGTGGATGTGGCTCGAGCTGAAGAGTCGGAGGGCGGTCGAGAACTACTTGAGCGCGTCGCAGCTATTGAGCGTGGCGATGACGTTCCGCCCATTCATACCAGTGTCGCCGCTTTCCTCGACCAGCTTGAGCCTAACGAACAACAGAGAGCTACGGGCGCCGAGTGGGTGGCGAAGATTCACAGCATGGACCATGACGCCATTCTGCTGCATGAGGTTGGCGCGGCGACACCAGAGCAGGGCGTTGGCCTGATGGTTAACGCTGATCTGGCGCAGCCGCTTAAGGCGAACTCAGGCGCGCTGGTTGGCGAATCCTACCGGGAGCGCGAGCAGCGTCTCGATCGCGCAGCCAAAGCGAAGTTTGCGGCGGGCGCGGATGAATACGCATGGGTTGCTGATTTCACTGACTCGCAAGCTGTAATCATCCGCAACGGCGGCAGCGCTGAGGTGTTTGGCTACAAGTCTGAGGGCGGCGTAATCACCTTCGACGATACCGGCACCGCAGTAGCGCGCCAGGAGTCGTGGGTCGCAGTCGTCGCTAACAAATTCAAAGCTCTATTCACACCGCAGGAACAGCCTGCACCAAACCACAAAACGGAGGGCGACATGCCTTTAACCAAAGAAGAACTGGAACAAATCGGCAGCATGATCGGCCAGGCTGTTGCGACCAATACAGAAGCTGCTATTAAGCCTCTCGCGGAAAAGGTTGATGCGCTACATGCCAACCAGAAGCAACTCGCTGACACCCTGACCGCCAATTCACGCGCTGAAGAGAAAGCCAAGCGTGATGCGGTTGCTAAGGTCCATGGCGACATCGTGGCCAACGCGCTTTCTGGCGATGCCCTGGACGCAATGTTCAAGTCGCTGGGCGAAGCTGCTCCTCTGGGCACCAACAATGCTCAACAGCACAAAGAAACCGGCGCACCTGCCGCAGACGAACACTTCAAGTAAGGAGCAGGAATAATGCCACGTTATCGTCGCGTTAATATCGACGGTCAGTCTCTGTACAAGACCGAAACCCGCACTACGGCCGCCGCACTGCTTCCGGGCACCGCCGCAATCATCAACTCATCCGATAAATTCGCTCAGGCCACCGCGCTAGCCGGCCGCCTGTACATCATCGATGTCGGTTATCACCAGGGCCTGACCATCACAGAGGCAATTCCTGCTGGTGATTCTGCTGTCGGCAATTACGTCGAAGAAGGGCGTGAGCTGGCGCTGCTGTGCGTGCCTGGGGCGTACAAGAAAGACAGCCCGATCAAACTGGGTACGGCTGGTCAGTTTACCCTGGCAACCGATGACACTGATTCAGTGATCGGCTACAGCCAGGATGAACACACCATCGCAGCCAGCACCACCGACTTCATTCGCGTGCGCATGCGCGTTGGCACTGTCGCCGCAGCTGGCGCGTAACAAAAGGACAAAAACATATGTACTTCTCAAAAGAGACGCTGGCGACTAACTCCCGCCTTGGCGGGCACTGGAGTGAGCTGTGGGCAAACCGCAACATGTGGAACCTACAGAACGATTCCATCATTGCAGCTAACCGCGCGATGATGACCGCTGACATGCTGGCTTGTAACGCAGTGGGCGGTTTTTCCCGTGACTTCTGGGCTGAGATTGACAACCAGGTGCTGCAACTGCGGGATCAGGAAGTTGGCATGGAAATCGTGAACGACCTGATCGGCGTTCAGACGGTGCTGCCGGTCGGTAAAACCGCCAAGCTGTATAACGTGGTTGGCGACATCGCTGATGACGTGTCAGTAAGCATCGATGGCCAGGCGCCGTTCTCCTTCGACCACACTGACTACGCGAGCGACGGTGACCCGATTCCGGTGTTCACTGCTGGCTACGGTGTTAACTGGCGTCATGCTGCTGGCCTTAACTCTGTAGGCATTGATCTGGTGCTGGATTCGCAGATGGCGAAGATGCGCAAGTTCAACCAGAAGCGCGTTAACTACTACCTCAACGGCGATTCAAAAATTCAGGTTCAGTCCTATCCTGCGCAGGGTATTAAGAACCACCGAAACACCAAGAAGATCAACCTCGGTTCCGGTGCTGGTGGCGCGAATATCGACCTTACTACTGCCGACATGACAGCGCTCTTTGCGTTCTTCGGTAAAGGCGCATTCGGTACCACCGCACGCACGAACAAAGTCGCCGCATACGATGTGATGTGGGTTTCCCCGGAAATCTGGGCAAACCTGGCGCAGCCGTACGTGGTGAATGGCGTTGTAAGCGGCACTGTATTGCAGGCGGTTCTGCCGTTCGCGCCGGTGAAAGAAATCCGCATGAGCTTCGCGCTGACCGGTAACGAGTTTATCGCGTACGTTCGTCGTCGTGACGTAATCTCCCCACTGGTGGGTATGGCTGTCGGGGTTGTTCCGCTGCCGCGTCCACTGCCAAACGTTAACTACAACTTCCAGATCATGTCTGCTGAAGGTCTGCAAATCACCGCAGACGATCAGGGCCTGTCTGGCGTTGTCTACGGCGCTGACCTGGCGTAAGGAAACAGCATGGCTAAATACGAAGTTGTGCGCCCATGGTTCGGCGTGAAGATTGGCGACGTGGTGGAGTTGAAAGATCTTCACCCGGCGCTGAGGTCTAACGTCCGTCTGATGAAAGGTGAGGCTGGTGGTGAGCTGAAACCTGAAACACCTGATGCCGGTACCGGTGAAAAATCTCGCAAAGAGATCATTCAGGAGCGCCTGACCCAGCTGGGCATTGAGTTCAAAGGCAATCTGGGCGCTGAAAAGCTCAGTGAGCTGTTACCGGATGGCGAACTCGAAAAGCTTTTCCCTGCTGAATAACAGCCGCCGCTAAGGCGGTTTTTTTATGCCCCGCTCAGGCGGGGTATTTCACGGAGTCGATAATGGTCACTCTCGAACAGGCAAAGGAGTATCTGGAGAGCCAGGGAATTACCATTCCCGATTTTGTTCTTCAGGCTCTCGTCGACCAGGCCAACAGCATTCAGGAGTGTCTTGATGCGCATTATCCTGCATCGACCGCGCTGCTGATTCAGCTCTATCTGCTGGCGCTTATGGGGCTCGGGCAGGGGGATAAATACATCTCCAGCCAGACAGCTCCGAGTGGTGCGTCTCGCTCGTTCCGATACCAGTCGTTCACCGATCGCTGGAAGGCCTCGGTTAACCTGTTGCGGGGGCTGGATAAATACGGTTGTGCCACTGCTCTTATTCCTGCCGACCCTACCGCCACCCCGGCATTCGCTGGTATCTGGATCGGTAAGGGCGGCTGCATGTGCGGGGATAAGTGATGACGTACAAATCAGTTAAGCACGGTCTGCCGCGCTCGTTCACCCGCGTCTGGGTGATGACCGACACCGGGCGGGAGACTACCGGCTACGTGAAATCGGACGGCGAGTGGCATATCAACTGTGAGCGCATCCGGGCGACCGGCGCGAAGGTGTTGCGCTGGAAGGAGTGAAATATGGCGACTGTAACAAACATGGTTAGCGCGTTGAATGTGAAGGTAGTTTTCCGCGTTGCTGGAGAAGCTAAAACTTTCAGCGAGACAGTGATTTCACCAATCGTCATTGAGCGGTATTTGCAACTGGAATGCGGTGATGTCATAGGTCTTTTCGTGCCGGTCGGTAAAGGCCAGCAGGTCAATGCGCTGAATATCGAGTGGTTTGAGATTGAGCGCATTCCGGCGCTGAAGGAGTAACGCGTGTCGAGTGTTGCAAACTGGTCATATACCGCCACCGCTACTATCTGGCGCAAGCTGGAAGGTAATGACGAATACGGCGATCCGCTTGGCTATGCCGAACCTGAGCAAATCCTCTGTGATTACGAGGGCGGGCTCAGCAAGAAGTTAGCCAGCCTGGGCGCTGAAATCGTCGTGAAGAACACCGTTTGGACGGAGTTTGCGCTGGCGGCCGCGGGTGATTATCTGCTGATTGGCGTATCGACCGAAGCCGACCCGGTTGTGGCCGGCGCCGACGAGGTGCGGCAGGTTATCCGCTATGCCGATACGTTCGAGCGACTGGCGGATGATTACGCCATCCTGACGGGAGTGTAGCCATGGGCATCAAAGTGAAGGGCATCACCCAGGCGAAGAAAAACCTGAATGCTCTGGTTGGTGATATTCAGGGTAGAAAGGTCGTCAGAGCCATGCAATCAGCTTTGATTATCGGCGGATCTCAGGCGGCGCTCTATACCCCGATCGATACATCAACCCTCATCAATAGCCAGTTCCGCGAGATCACTGTAAATGGCAATCGCGTGACGGGCCGGGTGGGTTATTCAGCTAACTATGCTGCATACGTCCATGACCCAAGCGTACCTCAGAACTTCCGCCGAGCGACGGCCAGGAAGGAGTTTTTAACCAAAGGGTTTGAAGACACGCAGCGACAGATTGATGCTGTAATCGCCAAGGAAATGTCTCTATGAATCCTCCTATGTATCAGCGAGTCAGGAACATGTTTGGCGAAGCCGGGCTTACTAACGGTTTCCTGGTTCAGCTTCTTAATTTCAATGACCCGAAGGACCTTTCGAAAGCGATTATGGTGTTCAGACCAAATGGCGGAACCCCCATCAGAAATGACCTCGGGAACGATAACTATGTCCTGGTCGATGTGATTGGTGCAAAGGATAAAAACCAGGCGGCGGCAACGGCAGCTCAGTCAATCCTTGATTACGTTCAGGCAAATCCTCACGCAGACGAATGCGTGGGTAAGATCGAAAACATGGGCGCTTACCCAACTCCTGTGACGACGGAGGAGGGAAGGATTGTCCTAAGATTACAGTTTGCCTGCACTTTTGGGGACTGAAGAAAAATCATCAACACAAGGTCGCCATCTGGCGGCCTTTTTTTATACATAAAAGAGGTCAAAGATGGCTAATTGCCAAAACTCCAACGAAAGGGTATTCGGCTCGGCAACTGTACTGGAGCTGGCCTATGGATGCCCAGACGCGCGGCCTACAGAAGACGACTGGAAGGCTCTCGGTGCGGGAACCAGTAAGGGGCTGGATTTCGCTCCAAACTCTGTCACTTCTGATGCAGACGATACTGCGGGATGGGTAGAAAACATCATCACCAACGCAGACGCGACAATCAGTTTTGATGGTGAAGTGCGGAAACACGACAAACTTGACCAGTTCGGTTATGGCAATCTGGTGAAGTACTTCACCGATGAGATCAATGCCAAGCGCCAGCCGACGCTGTGGGCACGTATCGCTATCGGTCCAATCGAGTTCTCGGGCTATATGGTGATTTCTAACCTTACGCCAGCAGATGGCGGAAGTAACGACATCATCACGTTTACCGTTGAGTTCAAAGTATCTGATGGCACTACTGTTCAGGTTGTTAATACGGACGCCACGCCTTCAACGCCGTTGGCATTCTCCAAAGATTTGCCAGCGACTAAAGCTGCCGATGCAGACAACGACGTCGTTCTTGATGTTGACGTAACAGGCGGTCGCCCAACTTACAGCTACAAATGGTTCCTTGGCAGCACTCAGATCGATTCAACTGCAAACCCTACGGCGGCAACAGCCACGCTCCTGCTGCTTGGCGTTACAACCGCATCGAGTGGTAGCTATCGCTGTGAGGTCACGGATAGCGACGGAAATAAAATCACCTCAACAACCTGCGTGCTCACTGTTACCGCATAGCGAACATTACAAAGGCTGTCGACTGGCAGCCTTGATAATGACCGTTGATCAGGAAATACCATGACCGCTTTGAGAGAAATTGGCGAGATAGGCATAAGTGACAGCCGTGAAGGCGGAAAAGATTACTTGTTACGACCGTCTTTTGAGGCAATGACAAGGATCGGTGAGCCGCATGAAATTGTTGAGATATACGCTGATATTCATGGTCGCGAGGCGGACAAATTAATCTCGGTCTGTGCCGATGCTTTTGGCGGTTTACCTGACTGGATGGGGCCAGCGATGCGCAGGGTTTCAGATCGCCTGCTAGCAAAAGCCATGGATGTTTTACAGGCGTGCTCAGATGAAGATTTAACGCCGATTGTTGGCCAATGGGATGAGGTTGAAGGAAAGCTTTCTTATTCGCCCGGTCTCATGCCCCAGTCAGATATTGTCATCTTTGCTCAGCATCTTTTACAGCATGGCGTAACAGGGAAAGCGAAGACGCGAAAACTCCAGCGCCATGAATCGTCTGGAGGCACTACAGAATTTAACGCCATTGAATACATCAACGCAGCAAGGATCCACTTCAGTATAAGCCTGGATGAAGCGCGCCGTCTGACCATGACTGAATTTCAGGCGTTGCTGTCAGAGAAATATCCGGACCAGAAAGGCCTGACCAAAGAAGAATACAGCGCAGTTGCTGATGATTTTCTGGCTAAACAGGCGGCAAGAAGGGCCGCAGCGAAGAAATAACTCCCGGCTATTGCGTGGGATAATCCACAGGAGAAAGATCAATGGCGGGTGAGGAACAAGTAGGCAATATCGTCTATCAGGTGCAGATGGATGTTGCGAATCTGATTGAGGCCCAGCGCAAGGTAAATGAGCGCCTTGAGAAGATGAGTGGTGGCGCGTCAAAGGCAGCCAGTAAATTTGACCAACTCCAGACCAGCATAAACAAGGTTGCCGGGGCCATAGCTGCATCGATAGTTGTTGACTGGGGGCGTGCATTCCTCGTTGCTGCTGACAATATGAGTCAGCTCAACGCGCGAATAGAGAGGCTTACTGGTAGCGCAGCGACAGCCTCGCAGACTATGCAGAATCTGATGCGCATCAGTTCGGCAACGGGTGGTTCGCTACAGGATACAGCAAAGCTGTGGGAGACTCTCAGCACGGCGT